>ERZ772966.83-NODE-83-length-39422-cov-24.225773_pt1 | contig 39422 bp, 50 predicted proteins | sample MGYA00580680_ERZ772966 | MGnify/ENA primary metagenome ERZ772966 (study PRJEB29015, sample SAMEA2738055) | human oral metagenome | biome: human oral; feature: human-associated habitat; material: saliva | place: China | collected 2225 ...
GGTGAAATGTCCGTTTACGTGGATGGTCAAAAGGTTGCAGATGTCCAAACCAAAAGTGCAGCTCGCAAGCGTAGTCAGATGGTCTATGAAACAGCTGACTTGGCTCCAGGTGAACATACCATCAAACTCGTTAACAAAACTGGTAAAGCTATTGCAACGGAAGGTATCTACACGCTCAACAATGCTGGTAAAGGTATGTTTGAGATGAAAGAAACGACCTATGAAGTTCAAAAAGGTCAACCGGTTACTGTAACCATTAAGCGTGTTGGTGGTAGCAAAGGAACAGCAACAGTCCATGTTGTAACAGAACCAGGAACAGGGGTTCATGGTAAAGTGTACAAGGACACAACAGCTGACTTGACCTTCCAAGATGGTGAAACTGAGAAAACAATCACGATTCCAACTATCGACTTTACAGAGCAAGCTGATTCAATCTTTGACTTCAAGGTGAAAATGACCAGCGTTTCTGACAATGCCCTTCTTGGATTCGCAACTGAAACAACTATTCGAGTAATGAAAGTAGACTTGCTTTCAAAAGAGAATTGAGTTTTGATACATTTGTTATAACCACATTTGAGTGATAAAAAAAATCCTAAATTGTTAAATCAATTTAGGATTTTCCATTTTTACGATTTCTACGATAACCATTGAGTTTTTTATTTTCCCAATAGCTATTAAAAATCTTTTCTTTGCTTTCACGATCGATTTCTAAGAAATAAGCATAAAGCAAGTCAATGACAAAGAGCATAGGAAGCTGGGCAGAGAGTCGTTGAATATAAGGGGATTGACCTTGATTTGCTACAAGTACAGTTTCAGTAAAATCCTGAGTCTCCTTGCTAATCATACTGGTAAATAGAACCGTTTTTGCTCCCATGTCCTTAGCATCTAGCAGACTGTCGATGACGGAAGTAGTTGTTCCTGAAAGAGAAAAACCAAATACGAGACAGTTCTTATCCAAAATGCTTGTGGTCCAGGCGAAACCATCTGGATCTGTTAAGGCCTCACAGACTACACCTAGTCTCATGAAACGAAATTTCATCTCTCGAGCGACTAATCCAGAGCTTCCAGTTCCAAAGAAGTAGACGCGCTCAGCTTGTTCAATCATTTGAGCTACGCGTTCTAGTTGTTCTTCATTAATCAGTTCTCGAGACATTTCTCGGAGATTAGTATAGCTTCTCAAAACTCTTTGTGTCAAAGGATTCATATCTGGTTGTAAGAGAGGTAGGGTATCTTTTTGTTGTTGATATTTAAAGATAAACTCACGATAACCTTTGAATCCACATTTTTTTGCAAAACGTGTGAGAGCAGCTTGTGATATATGTAGTTTTTGGGTGACCTCTTGCGAAGACAAGTCGTCATGAATTGTTTCTACTTGTAAGAAATAACGGGCGATCACTTGCTCTAATTCCGTCATTTCCTCAAAATGAAGATTGATAATCGTAGAGATGTCTTGTTTGTTCATGTGACTCCTTAGTTGATAGTATAAGCGTAAAAAATCTAGAATTAGGATGATTATTTTTATTATATCATATCTATTTTTTTTATACGTTGATATTTGATTAAAAAGCAAAACTCTTCCCTTTTTCCATAATTTTCTCCTCAAATTATGGTACAATGTAGAGTGAGATTTTGATTAGAAACGAGACTGGCATTTAAAAAATAAAAATAAACCCTTGAAAAGTCAATGTTTTCGAGGATTTTTATTATGTCTTTTAATTAAAAAGGGGCAGAAAAGGGGCAAAAATTAAAAAATATTATCTAAAGTCTTTACAAGCCTATCTTCCATGTCTTTAGTCGTATGAGAATATATCTCGAGCGTCATTTTTGCGTTTGCGTGACCGACGCGATCCATGATTGACTTGATAGGAAGCCCGGCTTCTGCTAGATAAGAAATATGAGAATGTCTAAAAACATGGCTTGACAGATTTTTTTCTATCCCGGCAATCGCGCCGTATTTTTTTATAATCTGACTAAAAGTTGGTAACGTTATCGGGCTATTCCAAACGTCAAAACAGAAAATATAATCATCATCTGTTAGTGGTTGAAAGCGTTCCGTAAGTCGTATTATTTGACGCTTAATAGCTTCGAGTGCTGCTTCCGAAACTTTAATATTCCGGATTGATTTTCTTGTCTTTGGGATTGTTTTAATCTTATGGATTGAATCAAAATTTCCGGCTATTTCGATTTTTTTATTTTGGAAGTCGATATTTTTTAACTGAAGGGCTACAAGTTCGCCATAGCGCATACCGGTAAGAGCTAGAACGAGGACCATATCCCCGTATTTTTGATTGTAAACTTTACTATTTAATGAATCGATCAGTTTTTTTATTTCTTCCATTGTAAGAAATTTTTCGCGTTTTTGCTCTATTTCTTCGATTGTTTCTGGCGGTTTAGGAACGTTTGTAAAGTTCACCTCGTTATTATCGATATAAGAATAGTTAAGAGCGTACTCAAAAATATTTTTTAGTCTGATACGGACTCGAGTCGCTGTTTGATAAGATTTTTCTTCTAATATTTTATCAAGTTTTTCTTGAATGAAACGTCTATCTATATTTACTAAAAGAATATCATTATTTATTTCTTTTTTTATAATATTATCGACGAATAAATAAGTATGTTTTGTTGATTCTTTGACCGTTTTTTCCCATTGTCGATAGAAAAGATTATATATTTCCCCAAAAGTTACGCTTTTTGCGTTATTCGTTTTTATTTTTTTATTTATTTTCTCTTGTAAAAGTAACGCAGCTTGATTTTTTGCTTGTGGCGTTTTCTTTTCCATTGTGACCGATACTTTTTTCAATTTCTCGGTATATGGATCTTTATAACGCTCGAAAAATTTATATTTTCCGTTCGGTAAGTCTTCAATCCACATTTTATTTGTACCTCATTACTTTTTCAGAACGTGGTTTTTTTATTGAAAGAATCTTTCCACGTTATCCGCTTGCGCTTGAGTCAATTTAGTCGAAATAGTTTTTATTTCACCAGTATTTACATTTCTAAGAGAAATAGAAGCAGCGCCCGGTTTTTCTTCTTGAGTAGTAACGGACGTAGAATTGATAGTGCCTTTTTTCTTTCCTGAAGCGCCTACCATTCCTCCGACGATTGTCCCAAGTCCGGGAGCTATAACCGTACCTATCGCAGCACCAGTAAGCGTACTAGCTTTCTTGCCTTTTTGTTTTGTTTCTCCCGTGGTTGTTGTATGCTCGATGATTTTAGAGCCGGAAAAATTAAAGTTTTCAAATTCATAAAGTACGGGAGTTTCTGAGTATAAACCGATATAATATTGGCCGTCAACTGTTTTTCTGATAGTAGCAGCGCTAGAGAATTGATTACTTGCTGGCAAGGTTATTTTTGTTTCTAGCGCTGCTTTTTTTCTCATATCATTAGCTTTATTAAGGCCTTCCGCTGTTTTATCGATTGCGTTTTTGGTTAATTCTTTTATTTTATTAAAGTCCATTGTTTAATCCTTTTTTCTTGGATTTTAAATCCATTTATTAAATAACTATTTTAATAATGCCTGATATTCTTCCTTAACCATTACCTCGTCAGTAGTGGTTTTTAAATTATAAAATTTCATGAAGTCAAGATAATTAAATTCAGACGGATTTTCTAATTGATCTAAAGCGTCCACCAGTAAATGATGTATCATGTTTCTATCAGCTTCATTTTCGCATTTAATCTTAGCGTTTCTATATTCTGCTTCCGTATGGTCTATATGACCTAACTCATGCAGTATAACTTGTTTTTGTTTCTCAGGCGCTAGATTTTTACTCACGAAAACTACTTTTATTTCATCAATATAGATACCATTTCTATTCCACAAATCATTGTCGAAGTATTCAATCTTGACACCATATTTTTTACAAATATCTTCAATACTCATTGTCTTCCTTTGAGATATATCTCAATAATATTCTGGATAGCTTCAATGTCTTCTTCATTTAACGGCTTACCGTCAAATGTTTTAGCATTTTCAGCCATCTTTCGTAGGTCTGAATCTGTATATATTTTTGAATCTACTGAAGTTTCATCACTCCATCCCATGAGTTCAGCGGGAGAAATGCGCAACTTATCAGCAATCTTTTTTAAAACTTCCGGCCCTACTTTTTCTATATCGCCTTTTTCATAACGAAATATAGTAGAACGTGAAACACCTACCGCGTCAGCTAAGTCATCCGCAGAGATTTTTAATTCTTTTCTTCTTAATTTTATTCTTTCTCCGACGTTCATTATTTTTTTCCTCCTATATATTACACCTTAATTTTACACCTTTAGTTTCAAAAACGCAATAAAAAAAGTTTCAAAAATGCGATTTTTTTGTTGACATTTACTTTTTAAGGTGCTATACTTAATTCAACAAGTCGCAGAAATGCGACGGAAAGAAAGGAGAATATATGGTAGATGTTTCAAAATTAAAAGGTAAAATCGTTGAACGCAATACCACGCAAGAGGAACTTGCAAGTAAAATTGGTATTGATAAAAGCACGTTTTACCGCAAAATGAAGCAAAAAGGCAACTTTACAATCAAAGAAGTAAATTTGATTGTATCAACGCTTAATCTTTCCAAAGAGGAAGCTATGTCTATTTTTTTTAGTGAAACAGTCGCATAAGCGCGACAAATAGAAAGGAGGGGTTATGAAAATAAAAAAATATGTTTAGGTGGTTTATTCATAAATAAAAAAAGCACCAGACGAAAATCCGGCGCTTGCTTAAAAAATCTAACTTAATTATACCACAGAAAGGAAAAAATGGAAACAGTTCAAATAGTACGAATAAAAGACGTTATCATCGAGAAGATATCCGCGAATGATAAAGAATTGAAAAATATCTTTGGTTGTACTGAACGACAAGCTGGGGATATGAGAAGGGAAATGAAGAAACTCCCTAGTCAACAAAAACACCTTCGGAATAACGGGCAGCTAGTCACCATTAAAGGGTTCGACGAGTACCTACAATATCGAGGAAGTAAAGAATGGAAAAAGGAATTGAAAAAATGAAGCTATTAGATAAAATCACAAAATGGTTTTTTAAAACCGCTGTCGAAGTCAACGGTGACTGGAAAGAAACTGCACTTATTTTTTCAGAAGAAAACATACGTTTGAGAAAAGAACTAAAATATTGGAAACAAGCATATTCAGACCAAAAGAAAATAAATGAGATCAACGAGGAGAAGAAAAAATGGTAGAACCAAACATAACCGAGCAACTACTCGGAGTCGGAATTATGCTTTTAGGAATTTTCGTCCTTATGCTCTTTACAATGAAGAACGAAAGTAAAGAAGTTGAAGCGACAGAAGAAGTTACAACGGACTTTTACACAATCGCACGAATGAACCTAAAAAAATCTGACAAGCAATTCACTTACGACGTCGAACCTCCTATCGGATTGAACTAGAAAGGGTAGATAATGGTAACAATTAATAAACTTGAAATTGAAAACGTCAAGCGCGTTAAAGCGGTCAAGATTGAACCTTCAGCAAAAGGCTTGACAATCGTCGGTGGTAACAATAATCAAGGAAAAACAAGCGTATTGGACGCGATAGCGTGGGCGTTAGGTGGTAACAAATACAAGCCTTCACAACCACAGCGCGAAGGCTCGACGATTCCGCCAAGTCTTAAAATCACGTTATCGAATGGTCTTATTGTTGAACGCAAGGGCAAAAATAGCGATTTAAAAGTGATTGATCCAAGCGGAAACAAGGCCGGACAGAAATTGCTTGATAGTTTCGTTGAAGAACTAGCGCTTGACCTTCCGAAGTTTATGGAAATGAACGACAAGGAAAAGGCTACAACCTTATTACAAATTATCGGGGTAGGCGATCAATTAGTCCAGCTTGAAATGGAAGAAAAAGCCAAGTATCAAGAGCGTCACGCTATCGGAGTGATCGCAGACCAAAAAGAAAAGTTTGCGAAAGAACAACCATATTATCCAGACGCACCGAAAGAGCTTGTTTCGATTGCGGAGCTTATCCAACAGCAACAAGAAATTTTAGGACGCAATGGCGAAAATGCCCGTAAGCGTCAAAATTTAAACGTTATCGAAAACGATTATAATTTTACTCTTGCAAACGTCCAACGATTAGAAAAAGAGCTTGAAGAAGCTAGAGCGAAAGAGCAAGCACTAGCACAAGACCTTGATATTGCACGAAAAGACGTTTCCGTTTTAGTGGATGAATCCACACAAGAAATTGAAGATAGTATCGCGAATATCGAACAAATTAACTTGAAAGTTCGGGCGAATTTCGACAAAGACAAGGCAGAAGAAGACGCGAAAGTATATCGTGAACAATACCGCGAATTAGACCTTATTATTGAAGGAATTCGCAAGCAAAAAACAGACTTACTCACAAACGCGGACTTACCACTTCCGGGCTTATCGGTGGATGATGGCGAACTCTTATACCTCGGTCAACGTTGGGATAATATGAGCGGTTCGCAACAATTACAAGTCGCGACGGCTATTGTTCGTAAATTGAAACCTGATTGTGGGTTTGTCCTCATTGACAAGCTCGAGCAGATGGACCAGATCACACTCACGGAATTCGGAGCATGGCTTGAAAAAGAAGGATTGCAAGCTATTGCGACAAGAGTTTCAACGGGCGGAGAATGCTCAGTCATTATCGAAGACGGTTACAGTATCAAACCAGATAGTTTTGAAAACGGACTATTAAACGGGGCAACAAATGGCGCACAAGAAACAGTCGCGCCAACTTGGCAAAACGGATTTTAATTAAAGAAAGAAGGAAAACAACTATGAAAAAAACAGAAACATTTATCGTATTTCGCAATAAAGAAACAGGAGATTTTTTAACGAAATACAAAAGTAAAAATGGAGCTCTTGCGTATAGCGCAACTTGGTCGGAAGATCTGCAAGACGCTGCAACGAACAATCTCGAATTATTGGATCGTTACGGCGACAAATTTTCAAAAATGGCGGAAATATTCGGGGGCGAATTGCTTGTCGTAAATGCAACGTATGAGCTCGAAACGCTAGACGGTGAAGAACCGGAATACTTAACCGAAAATATAGAAGAAGCAAAACGCAAACGTCTAGTGAATCTTCTTCATGGACTCTTTTCAGACGACGACGAGGAGGACTAAAAAATGCAAATTACAAGAGGAAGGAAGGCGCGGGCTCAAAAAGTCGTTATCTATGGTCCGGAAGGAATCGGAAAGTCAACTTTTGCAGCACAATTTCCGGAGCCGGTATTCATTGACACGGAAGGCTCGACAGATAACATGGACGTGGCTCGTATGGATAAACCGACAAGCTGGGCCATGTTAAAGAATGAGATCGCGTTTATTAAAGCGAATCCGGACGTTTGCAAAACTCTAGTCATTGATACGATTGACTGGGCGGAGCAGCTAGCTGTTTCTTATGTATGTTCGCAGCACCAAAAAAACGGAATCGAAGATTTTGGATGGGGCAAGGGTTATACATACGTCCAAGAGGAAATAGGGCGCTTGTTAAATAGCTTATCTGAGCTTGTGGATATTGGAATTAACGTTGTCTTAACCGCTCACGCTCAAATTAAAAAGTTCGAGCAACCGGATGAAATGGGAGCGTATGACCGATACGAATTAAAACTCGGACAAAAGACAAGCTCGAAAACAGCCCCGCTTGTCAAAGAATGGGCGGATATGGTCCTATTCGCGAATTATAAGACGTTTATCATGACGACGGACGACGGCAAGAAAAAAGCTCAAGGCGGAGAGCGCGTTATTTATACCAACCATCGCCCCGCATGGGACGCAAAGAATCGTCACGGCTTACCGGATCAATTACCGTTTGATTTTGGAAGTATCGCGCATATCTTCGCAACTCAACAAGTGACACCGCAACCGCAGCCCGAACCAGTACAAACGGAAACGCAACAGCCCGAAATTGCGGAAACACTAAACGCAATCGCGAACGATATTAAACAAGAGCGCGAATATGCTAAACAAGCACAAGAGCAACCGCAAGCAACCGGCTTATTACCACAAGCGCTTATCGATTTAATGACACCGCACAACGTGACAGAAAGCGAATTGCAAGACGTCGCATATATCCGCGGACACTTCCCGATGGGTACGCCAATCGAGAACTTCCCGAGCAATTATTGGGATATGATCGTTGCAAATTGGGACGCTACACTTGAGGTTATTCAAAACCAAGTCCGCGCAAACCCTGAATTACCATTTAACACTAACAATTTATAATTTTTTGAAACAAAAGGAGAAAAACAAAATGACACAACAACAATTTAACAACGTAAACAACTTTGACCGCGAATATGACTGGAACGACACTATCCAGAAGGATTCAGAATTCGTCCTATTGCCTGAAGGATTGTATTATTACACAGTAAAAAGCTATGACCGTGGACGTCACACACCGAACCCGCAAAATCCGGGTAAGTTACCAGCGTGCAACAAGGCAACGATTCACATTTTAGTCGAAGCAAACGAGGGCGATAAAGAACTCACTCACAACCTATTCTTGCATAGCTCAACCGAGGGAATGTTATCTGCTTTCTTTGGTTCAATCGGACAAAAACGCAAAGGCGAACCGCTTCGCATGGATTGGAACGCTATCATCGGTAAAGGCGGAGTATGTAAGGTTGGAATCCGCGAATACAACGGCAATAAATACAATGAAGTAAAAAGCATGATTTACGCGGAAGACGTGGACCATACGAAAGTTTTGAACACGCTACCGGGACAAGCAGCAATGGCTGGATATCAACAACCACAACAAGGATTCCAACAACAACCAACGCAAGGGTTCAATCCCGGTCAATTTTAAGGGGGTATAAATGGAATTACGGCCTTATCAACAAGAGGCGCGGGAAGCCGTTCAGAAGGAATGAACGGAAGGGCGAAAACGAACCCTTCTAGTCCTTCCGACTGGAACGGGGAAAACGGTCGTCTTTTCAAAAATTATTGAAGATCAAGTTAGAGAAGGGAAACGCGTCCTTGTCCTTGCTCACCGCTCCGAATTACTAGACCAAGCAAGCGATAAGCTCAAGACCGCGACGGGACTCGGTACGGCACTAGAAAAAGCGGAGAATACCTCGATTGGTTCATGGTATCGAGTTGTTGTCGGTTCGGTTCAAACAATGCAGCGGGAGAAACGCTTGAATCAATTCCCGCCTGACTGGTTTGACGTGATTGTGGTCGATGAAGCTCACCACGCTATATCAGACGGATATCAGAAAGTTTTAAACTATTTTAAAGATTCGGAAGTTCTGGGAGTGACGGCTACACCGGATCGGGGAGATATGAAGAACCTCGGCTCATACTTCGACAGTCTAGCTTATGAATACTCACTAGTACAAGCAATTAAAGACGGGTATCTTTCTAAAATTAAAGCCTTAACAATTCCGATTGACCTTGACTTGTCGAGTGTTTCAATGTCCGCGGGTGATTTTAAAGCTAGCGACGTCGGAACGGCACTCGATCCATATCTAGTACAAATTGCGGATGAAATGGCTGAATATTGCAAGGATAGGAAAACAGTCGTATTTCTTCCACTTGTAAAGACTAGCCAAAAATTCCGCGATATCTTAAACGAACGGGGCTTTAAAGCTGCTGAAGTGAACGGCGAATCGAAAGACCGAGCGGAGGTGCTCGAAGACTTTGAAAAGGGACGATATAACGTTCTATGTAACTCTATGCTTTTAACGGAAGGCTGGGATTGCCCTTCAGTCGATTGCGTGGTGGTATTAAGACCGACAAAAGTTCGGGCGCTCTATTCGCAGATGGTAGGACGTGGAACGCGTCTATTTCCCGGAAAAGACGAGCTTCTATTGCTAGACTTTTTATGGCACACAGAACGGCACGAACTTTGTCGCCCGGCTCACTTAATTTGTGAAAGTCCGGAAGTGACTAAAAAAATGGTCGAAAACATGGAAGAAGAAACGGGCGTCGTGCTTGATCTCGAGGCTATGGAAGCTAAGAGCGCTGAAGACGTCGTGGCAGAACGCGAAGAAGCACTTGCGAAACAACTTGCGGAAATGAGAAAACGGAAACGAAAACTTGTTGATCCGCTTCAATTTGAAATGTCAATTCATGCCGAAGACCTTTCGAGCTATGTCCCTAGTTTTGGGTGGGAAATGTCCCCACCTTCAGAAAAACAACTCCGAGCACTCGAAAAGTACGGTATTTTTACCGAAGAAGTTGGGAATGCTGGAAAAGCTAACTTATTACTTGACCGTTTGAATAAACGTCAAAGTGAGGGGCTGACTACACCGAAACAAATTCGCTTCCTTGAAAGTCGAGGCTTTAAAAACGTCGGAATGTGGTCGTTTGAAAGTGCTAGAAATATGATTGACCGAATAGCAGCGAACGGGTGGAGATTACCAAGAGGCATCGTTGCAAGGGAATACATACCAAGTTAATAAATGGAAAGAAAGGGTAAAATGAACAACGAAAGAGAATTTGACTTGTTGCCATTATTAGAGCATATCAACCCGGCCATTTTATCCTATCAAGAATGGATAAACGTCGGGATGGCTCTAAAACATGAAGGATATACCGCGTCAGATTGGGATAATTGGTCCTTACGAGATCCGGCAAGGTATCGTAAATTTGAATGTTTCAAGAAATGGGACACTTTCAACGAACAAGCCGGCTCAATTGTAACGGGTGGGACAATCGTCCAACTTGCAAAAGATCACGGGTGGGTGAATCCGTACTCAAGCGATAGCGAAGGCGCTCACGAATTAGACTGGAACGATACCATTGATAGAGATTATCGCGTCATTGATAAAAACTGGATTGAGGGTAAAGAGATTCATGAGCCTACTGTTTGGAATCCAGTCCAAGAAATTATCCGATACCTCGAGGCCTTGTTTGAATCGTCCGAAAATGTCGGATATGTCACGGAAAGCTATCCAAAAGTAAACGACGAAACGGGCGAAATTGAAAAATGGCTTCCGACTAAGGGGGCTTATGACCGGACAGCCGGACAGTTAATTGAAGCTCTTAGTAAATGTAACGGCGATATCGGGGCAGTCCTCGGAGATTATCACCAAGAAGCCGGCGCGTGGATTCGTTTCAACCCGCTCGATGGTAAGGGCGCAAAAAACGAAAACGTAACTGACTACCGATATGCACTTGTTGAATCGGATAGCATGAGCGTAGAAAAGCAAAATGCTATCTATAAAGAACTTGAGCTTCCTATCGCTGCTCTTGTGTATAGTGGGAACAAGTCCTTACACGCTATCGTGAAGGTGGACGCGGGCAATTATGACGAATACCGAAAACGCGTTGACTACTTATATAAGATATGTCAAAAGAACGGAATATCAGTCGATACGCAAAACCGCAATCCGTCGCGCTTGTCCCGTATGCCGGGCTTCGAGCGAAACGGACAAAAGCAATTTTTAGTTGATACCAATATCGGAAAAAGAAATTGGGAAGAATGGTATCAGTATATCGAAGACTTAAACGACGACTTACCAGATCCGGAAGGGCTGGTGGATAGCTGGGATAATCTTCCAGAGCTTGCCCCTGAATTAATTGAAGGCGTCCTTAGACAAGGCCATAAAATGCTGATAGCTGGGCCATCGAAGGCTGGGAAGTCGTTTAGCTTAATTGAAATGTCAATCGCAATCGCTGAAGGCCGAAAGTGGCTGAATTGGAATTGTACGCAAGGAAAAGTTTTATACGTCAATCTTGAGCTAGACCGCGCTTCATGTCTTCATAGATTCCGCGACGTTTACGAGGCTATGGGATTGCAAGCGAACAACCTACAAAATATCGATATCTGGAATCTTCGCGGTAAGACCGTACCGATGGATAAGCTAGCTCCGAAATTAATTCGTCGTTCACTCAAAAAGAATTATATCGCGGTTATCATTGATCCGATTTATAAAGTCCTTACGGGTGACGAAAACAGCGCGGACCAGATGGCACACTTTACTAATCAGTTTGACAAAGTAGCGACAGAGCTCGGGTGCTCGGTGATTTATTGCCATCACCACTCGAAAGGTTCTCAGAGTGGTAAAAAGTCAATGGATCGTGCTAGTGGTTCGGGAGTGTTTGCTCGAGATCCTGACGCGTTGATTGACTTAGTGGAACTAGAAGTCACAGAAGAATTATACACGCAACGGATCAATCATACGGCTTGCAGAATTTACAAAGAAGCATTACAAGAAAAAAATAATACATATTATCAACAATATGTAAGTCTTGACGATTTATATAACGCTAGCAGCATGAGAGCACACTTTGAAAAAGGAATTCAAGACGTGTTAGAACGTGCTCCGTACGTAGATAAAATAAATGACACACGTCGAGCGATTGAGATATCGACAGCGTGGCGCGTTGAAGGTACGCTTCGAGAGTTCGCGAAGTTTAAACCGGTGAATATGTGGTTCTCTTATCCGGTGCATTTCTTAGACGATTCGGGCGTGCTTGCGGATATTCAACTTGAGGAAACGACTCCTAATTGGAAAAAGAATTTAGATAGTCAAAAAGCTAACGAGAAGAAAAAGAAGTCCGCTGATGAAAAATTCACGACGGCTATGGATGTATTATTTGACGGAATCAACCCCGTCGAATTGAGTGAAATGGTGGAATATTTTTCAACCGAAGATAAACCGGTTAGTGAAAAAACAATCCGAAGATGGGTAAAAAATAATGGTGATTTTGAAGTCAAAAATAATCAAATTTTACCTAAAAATGAGTCAGGGACAAATTAGGGACAAGGACAAACCCGAGGGACAAACCCGAAAATGTCCTTCGGGAATGTCCCTGACTCTCAAGGACAAACCCGAAAATGTCCCTATGTCCCTAGAACGTCAATAAGGACAAGGACAAACCCGAAAATGTCCCTAAGAAATCTTACAACCATGCGGATTTGAGGCTCTAGGGACAAACCCGAGAAACTCAGGGACAAAATGAGGGACAGAATTCTTCTCTCTTCGAGAAGAAGAATTTAAGAAATGTCCCTGAAGGTCCATGGGTACATGAACAGGAACAAGGGGGCTATGCATCCGCCCCTTGTAACCCTGTAACCATGTCCCCTGACATGGACTAAGCGCGTATGGAAAAGCTAAAATAAAAAACTAAAAAGAAAAGGTAGAATATGAAAGTAAAATTTTTTAAGTCGAACGTGAGATTCTTTTCACAATTTGAAACGGAAGTCAATCTTTTTTTGGAATGGCTCGAAAAAGAGAAAATGGTTTGGGTTAATACCGAGATCAAAACTTTAGGTGAAGATGTCATGATATTTGTTTTTTACGAGGACGAATAATATGATTGAATTCTTTTTACCGATGGAAAAAATTCCAACAACGACACACCAGCAAAAAAAGGTAAACGTCCGAAATGGTAAGCCGATATTTTATGAACCGGTGGAGCTGCAAAACGCAAGAGCAAAATTTGAAAGTCTTCTATCGCGACACGTTCCCCCGGATAAAATTCAAGGCGCAGTTCGTCTAACCGTCAAATGGTGCTTTCCGATGATAAAAGGAACATACGACGGGCAATATAAAACGACGAAACCAGACACGGATAATTTACAAAAACTATTTAAAGATTGCATGACAAAAGTCGGATATTGGAAAGACGACGCTCAAGTGACTAGCGAAATTTCTGAAAAGTTCTGGGCGAAGATTGTCGGGATCTATGTAAGAGTGGAGGAATGGAACGATGAATTACATACATTTCTTTAGCGTGGAAGTTCCGGAGTGGATGGCTAGAAGTAACCAGATGGCGCAACTAGCCGGATTCGGTTCGGACCGATATTGGCATTGGGTGACGTCCTCGATTGCTGAAATTTGTAAAAAGTACAATGATAACGATCTAGTCGTACAGCAATTCGGGCTCTTGTTTGAATGGTTAGAAGCTCAAGCGGAAGGAGCGAAAACATGAAAGAAAAAACTTATTTTGAAATTTTGGAAGAAATGGAAAAAAATAACGAATCTAAAACGCGAATTGATCTCGGCGAAAAATGTTTAAACGCCATAAAAAGATTAGAAAAAAATAAAGACATTACAGCTGTTAATAATTTAGTCAAAATCAATGACGAAAATTATGATATCTGTATCACAAGATGGAAGGGTTCAGAAAATGGGACTAGTGAAATATGACAACGAGCAAAAAAAACGCTTTCGGGAAAATCTGAAAAAATTCACAGAGGAACAAGGGATTACAAAAACAGACTTAGCAGACAAGCTCGGGTATGCTTACAATACAGTTATTTCATGGTTCAGAGGCACACGCTTACCGAGTCAATTCGGAATCGAAACTCTTTGTGATTTTTTCAAGGTGACAGATGTCGAATTGCTGGGCTCACCGATGAAAGTCCGTACTTTTGCATATTACCGAAAAGACGAGCTAACAGCAGTCGGTAGTTTACAAGAAATCGCAGACCAGACCGGAGCGAATATTCGGACGTTAAGGAGCTTGATCGCTACAACGAAAAATGAAAAGAAGACACGGGGTACGTATATCATAGAGATTGAAGACGAAACGCGTTATACAGTCGAGTTTAAACAGACGTTTACAATCGATGAAATTAAAGCGAAAAATCTCGAGTGGTTACTGGATAACCCAATGGTTGAATTAAAGGAAGTGACGGAATGAATAAACAGGAATTGATAGATTATTGTAATGCCATAAAAGAAAATAAAAGTCAAATTATAAATTGTATTGATGTAAACGGAATTATCAAAAAAATCGAACAACTAGACGAACCCGAAAAAGTGAAAGTTCCGCAGTTTGTGGCGGATTGGATTGCCAATGTAAAAAGAAATGGTTTTAAATTCAGAAATTCTTCAAGATTCCATGAAGAAATAGTATCAAGTGATGATGTGTATCGTGTTATGTATTACATTTTAAGAGAAGGCATTGCAGGGGAAACTATAAGAATCTGGGTTAATGCGAATAGAGACGCTTTCGCTCGTGCATGGCTTGACGGCTGCGAGGTCGAGAAAGGGAAGCGGTATTGGGTGAAACTAAAAGCAGTAGATCAGTATCTTGTAAGTGCTAAAGATGAAAAATTCTTGGGATTTTTACAAAGCAAATTAAGAAGCAAATTCACCCAAAAAGAATTAGAAGACTTAGGCTTCGGTTGGGTTTTCGATTGCGAAGGTATTGAGGTCTTGGAGGTGGAGTGATGGACGAGCAAAACATCTTAGAAACTCAGTTGGTTTTCGGAAAGCAAGTTTTAGAGATTATCTTTGATTTATTGAAAGATAAAACAAAAACTGGGGCAGTTTTGCCTTTTAAGATAAATGATCGTGGTTTTACTATCACGATTGAAAAGGAGGTGGAAGAATGAAGCCGACTAACAAGACGGAAGAAACAGAATTAGAATATCTTGAGCGTATGCTTGAGGAATTACCAAAATACCCGAACCCTTTATTAAGTCACGCAATGGCTTATGTAAACCTTAGAATTATGCATTTAAAAAAGGAGGTCACAGAATGATAAAGTTTAGAGCGTGGCACAAAAGTTGGAAAGAATTTGGGAAAGTCGGGAAAATAAGCTTTGATGATGAAGAAGATGTATATACTGTACTTTTTAAAGGGAAATTTATATTTGAAAATTTACAAAAAAATGAAGTTATCCTCATGCAATCAACAGGACTAAAAGATAAGAAAGCTCAAGAAATATTTGAGGGGGATGTCATCAAAAGAGATGGTATAAAAAGACCAGAAGTGGTTAGATTTGGTCAGTGGGTTGGAGTAGACAGCCTAGGATATAAAGAGCAATATATTGGTTTTTATTTTGAGTCAGAACACGAGGGACAAGAATGGTTGCATTCTGTTGAACCTCAATTCAATCATCTATACAAAGTCATTGGCAACATCTACGAAAATCCAGAGCTTTTGGAGGTGGAGTGATGTTTGTTATATTTCGGAATGATTCAGAGGGTCGTTTAATAAATATCAATCAAATAAATGCAATTTATGAAGATAAATTTAGCGAAAATCCACGCTTTCGTATTGAATATTCTAAAGGTTTGTTTAGTTTTGATTCGATAGAATGGAATAATTTTTCCAGAAAAATTAAAACATTAGATGATGTCTTGAATACATTAAAACTTTTTAAAAAGTTAGATAAAGAGGTGGAGTGATGTCACTAAATAAAAAACGAAAACGATTGATTATGAAGTTTCGTAGAATGTATAACAGTCACCCAATAGGCATTAAAATCAGCACAGATGGAGGAAATACTTTTACAGCAATGGGAATAATTGTTGAAACTTTTATTCCAGTCGCTAGTGTTGTAAAATCTGGAAACATTAATGCAAGTAAATTACAATCTGATGAAGTTAATTTTAGAAACTTTGAAATAACTATTAGTCAGGGATTTACCAAAGAAGAATTCAACAAATTGAATGGTGGTGTTTTATGATGATGAAACGCTTCTTAATTGCCTATTGCCTATTATCTACTTGCCTACTGTTTATGCAGCGGTCAATTAAAGTCACGCAAGTACAGACCTTGCTTGTTTATCATGCTGATAATAAAGGATCAGAAATAAAAGGAATCGTAAGCGACAAGAAAAAAATAGGCAGCTTATACACGATAACGATAAATGATAATGTTTTTGTGGTAAGTGAACGAAAATATCAAGAAATAAAAATCGGGGACGAGGTGAAACTTTGAAAGTTTGGATTGTGAGAAAATACTTGAAGACTACAAGGATGGAATATAATCGAACGTCACCGTTTGAGGAAGTCGAATTTCAAACGAAAGAAGAAGCGATTGCTTATAGAGAATCACAAAAGAAAGGCGTCTTCGATGTCTATCAAAAAGAATTTAAAAAGCTATCTGGCTAGAAAGGTGGGAAGTTTGAGAATTGAAACACGATACGGATATTTAATAGACGCGCTTAGACGCTATCCCTTCGATAAAGAAATAAAAGAACGTATCGAAGAAATTACTTTCCCGTATCAAAATTTTGATGAAAACTGGTATATTAAAAGCAAGACTGCAAAGAATACTCCCGAAGCCTTGAAAAATGTCATTATGAAAGAGAATGATCCGGAATTGATTCGACTCTATACGCTGGCACAAGCGATTGAAGAATACAAGGCGGAGTGCGGGGTTACAAATTGGGAAGCAATCAAGGCTCTTTATGTGACACGAACAAAGAACGTTGAAGGAGTGGCGCTTGAGCTCTTTATGTCAAAAAATTCGGTCTATCGTCATATTATCAAACCTTTTTTTGAAGGACTAGAAAAGAAATATACAAGTATTTTTTTAAAAAGTCGCTAAAAGTTGGGAAAAATGCACGAAAAAAGGTGATAAAATTGTATTATCAGGAGAAAAACGAAAAGAACTTTTTGAAGCGCAATTAAGCGCTTCTTCCGCGGACGAAAGGTTTAATGGATTCCTTTGTATTTAATCGTTTTTTACCAAACAGAAAAGTAGTTGCATATCTTCCTTTGATTTAATTTTATTTTTTAATTTTATGTTTTCAGGCGGTTCGATTCCGCCCGTCCGCTTCGACAAGGTTTTTCATGAGTTTTCCTTGTCAACCTTTCCATTCTACTCGACAGCCCTTTTTGGGGCTGTTTTTTATCGCTAAAAAATACCGACGAAAGGGGGTGCGTTGTGATGGGATGACGGAAAAACAACAGAAATTTGCAGATGAATATATCATTTCGCTCAATGCTACGCAAGCATATAAAAAGGCTTATCCGAGCGTTAAGAAGGACGCAGCAGCTCGAGCGAGTGCAAGCCAACTCCTAACAAACCCTAACGTAAAGGCTTATATAGACGAGAGACTCGAGAAATTGAAGTCGGAACGTGTCGCGGATCAGCAAGAGGTCCTCGAATTCCTAACGGCTGTTATGCGTGGCGAAGTGACCGAGCCCCTTTTGGTTTTGAATGGCGAAGGCACTCAAAAAGTCGTGAGCGCCGTCCCGAACGTATCAACGCGACGAAGTGCGGCGGTTGATCTCGGGAAACGATTTGGACTATTTGTCGATAAGCAAGAGATCACTCAACGGACAATTGAAATAAAAGTGGGTGAGTGGGATGACGACGACTAAACCAAGAATAAAAATAGAATTCAATTATCCGAGTCGTGTTTTCAATAAGCATATCTATGACAAACTGACAGACTATGATACTTTCACAGAGGTACACTATGGCGGTGCTTCTAGTGGTAAGAGTCACGGAGTGATCCAAAAGGTTGTATTCAAAGCGTGTCAAGACTGGAAGTATCCACGGAAAGTCTTGTTCCTTCGTAAAGTCGGAGCGACGGTGTACGACTCAATATTCGAGGATGTGAAGCAATGTTTGGAAAAATGGAAGTTGCTTGACAAGTGCAAAGTAAATAATTCAGCATATCGGATTGAGCTCCCAAACGGGGCTCAATTTATTTTTAAAGGGTTGGACAATCCGGAGAAAATCAAGTCCATCAAGGGCATTTCTGACGTTGTGATGGAAGAAGCCTCGGAATTCACGCTTGACGACTATACACAGTTGACGCTACGCCTTCGGGATAAGAAACACAAAAAAAGACAGATCTTCTTAATGTTTAACCCGGTATCAAAAGTCAATTGGGTATATAATGCATTTTTTGTTAAAAAGCCAAAAAATACAGTTGTTTATCATACTTCATACAAAGACAATCGCTTTCTTGATGAAGTCGCAAAAGAGAATATCGAGGAGCTAGCAAACAGAAATGAAGCGTATTATAAGATTTACGCTTTAGGAGAGTTTGCAACGCTTGACAAGTTAGTCTTTCCAAAATACGAGAAGCGTCTTCTTAACCCGTCCGAGTGGGATCACTTGCCGGCTTATTTCGGTTTGGACTATGGATTCATCAATGACCCGAGCGCGTTCTTACACGTCCGAATAGACGATCAGAATCGCAAGCTATACGTCGTTGAGGAATACGTCCGAAAAGGGCTAACGAATGACAAGATTGCGGAGGCTATAAAGTCTCTCGGTTATGCGAAAGAGCCAATCCGAGCCGATTCAGCGGAAAAGAAATCGAATCAAGAGCTCCGAAATTCAGGAATCCCTCGAGTTATCGACGTACAGAAAGGCCCGGGGTCAGTTATGCAAGGTATTCAATACTTACTTCAGTATGATTGGATAGTAGACGAAAGGTGCGTTAAGTTGATTGAAGAACTTGAAAATTACACTTGGAAGAAAGACAAAAAGACAAACGAATACATTAACGAACCAGTCGATTCATATAACCATTGTATCGACGCGATTCGGTACGCGTTACAAGATCGTATCTTGCAAAGTAAGTCAGTACAAGAACGAATGAAGAACGCGTCATATTACTTTGGGAGGTAAAATTGGTTACTAATTTTTTAAAAGGGACGCGCTTCGGAGATCATGCGAACGATCATTTTTTTATGATGACCGAAGACTTCGCGGTCATCGATTATGCGTCTAGCGTATGGATCGAACAATTGAAGCGATACGTCAACCGGCACAAGAAAGAGCAATTGCCGCGTTTGCAAGAGCTCAAGCGCTATTACAAGGGCGATAATAATATCAAGTATCGACCAGACAAGGAAGACTCTACAGCAGCAGACAACCGTATCTCGAGTGATTTCGCGAAATATATCACCATGTTTGAACAAGGCTATATGTTGGGGAATCCGGTCGAGTATAAGAATGAAGACGACGTGGTGCTTGAGAATATCAAGGCTTTCTCCGCTAAAAACAACGAGAAGAAACACAATTCGTCGATTAAGAAGGATCTTTGCGTCTATGGTCGGGCCTATGAGCTTTTGACCGTCACAGAACGCGATCGTGTCGCTTGGGTAAAACTGTACAAGTTGAGCCCCGAGCAAACGTTCGTCATATATGACGATACTTACGAGCAGAATTCGCTGATGGGTGTCAATTATTACGACGTTGACTATGGAGACGCGAAACGAAAGACAATCATCAAAGTATATACAGCCGATCGTGTCTATACTTACGAGTGGAGCTCGCAGAAGAGCGACGGGATGAAACTCAAAGACGAGCAAGAGCACTTCTTCCACGGTGTACCAGTCAATGAGTACAGCAACAACGAAGAGCGCCTCGGATCGTATGAGTCAGTATTGGACAATATCGACGCTTACGACTTGTCACAGTCAGAGCTCGCCAACTTCCAACAAAATAGCAATGACGCGATTTTGTTGATTAAAGGCAACCCGTACACGGGAGCAGATGAGAAGGACTTTTTCGATGACGGTCGAATCAATCCAAACGGTCGCCTTGGGGTGTCTATGGCATACAAGCGCGCTCAAGTGCTTATTTTGGACGATAACCCGAATCCGGGGGGATCAGCACCAGACGCAAGCTATCTCATTAAAGAATATGATAGCAAGGGGGCGGAAGCGTACAAAGAGCGTCTAGTGAATGATATCTTGCGGTTTACGTTCACGCCTAACACGTTGGACAGCAACTTTGGAGGCGTTCAATCGGGCGAGTCCATGAAATATAAATTGATGGCTGCTGACAATTATCGCGAGCAACAACAAGATCTCTTTGAAGCGGGGCTTATACGTCGCTTACGTCTAGCGGTGAATATTTGGAAAATCCAAGGGAACGAAAGCACGGCTTACGAACTTATCAATGAGACCGCGATCGTATTCCGTCCGAATATTCCGCAAAACGAAAAAGAGATTGTCGAAATGGTCCGCACACTCTATGGAATCGTGAGTGAGCAAACAATCTTCGAGATTTTGAATCAAGTGACCGGAATTGACGCGGAAGTCGAGCTCGAGCGTTTGAAAGATGAAACAAAAGAACAACTCGAAGTCTTGCCAAGGTTCGGAAAGCACGAAGAAAACGGAGAGGTGACAGATGACGAACAAATTGAAGAATCTGAAAATCCTCGAGGATCATGACCGCTATTGGACAGGCCGAGCCCGTGAGATTTTCGAATATGTCGATCGGAAAGATATAAATTTCTTTGCTGAAATGGAAAAAATCTATCGTGAGCAATCCGTGAGCCTTCAAAGGTCAGTATTTGATTTTTATACACGATTCGCGGAGGACCACGAGATTACTTATCAAGACGCAATGAATCGTCTCCGCGGTGAGGACTTGAGCGATTATGCAGAAAATGCTAAACGGTATCGCGAACAAGCGGAGAAAGATCCCGAGCTCTTGCGACGTTTAAACGAGCAATACGCGTCAGCTCGGGCGGTGCGTCTCCAAGTGCTCAATTCAGAGGCCGTTTATCGGGCTGGTGTACTAGCGGGCGCATTGCATAAGAGCTTCGAGAAATATCTCTATGATGTGGCAGAATACGCTTATCGTAAATCAGTCGGCGGGCGTGCGGGCGCAATCAACCGTCCAGCGTTTGAAGAAGTTATCAAGACACCATTCAACGGCCGGAACTATTCCGAGCAACTTTGGGGGAATACTGACACGCTAGCAGATAGCTTGAAGAAGGTTTTCCGTCAAGGCTTCATTCGTGGCGATAGTCCCCATGAAATGGCGCGAGAAATACGAAAAGAATTCAATGTGGCACGCTCGAGGGCTGAAACGCTTGTCCGAACGGACGCGACAGCAATCATAAACCGCGCAACTATAAAACGATATAAACGTGAAGGTTTGAAATACTATCGGATTTTAGTCGTTTTAGACAATCGGACGACTCAAATTTGTCGACGAATTGCACAAGAGGACAAATTATATAAACTAGAGGACGCGCAAGTCGGGGTAAATATGCCCCCGTTCCATTATAATTGTCGCTCTACTATTATGCCGGATGAAGGAGAATTGAACGGTGAAGGAGAGGAAAACAGACCTGAAGACGATAGCGATAAATCAAAAGCGCTTTTTAGAAATAAAGATTCAAATAAGCGACGCCCGATAAATATAGAAAGACAAAATCGTTTGACTAGAGATTTTAGACAAAACGGAGGTGTAATTTTCCAAAGTCCAGTAGGAGACCAATATCTGAAGAAAATTGGCGCGGCTGCTGTAAATTACAACGAGAAAACTATTATATTGCATACCAAACCGACAATTTCAGAAGTGTTGGAAGAATTATATCATGCAGAACAGTATAGAAACGGGAAAATTGATCCAAACGATAATATTAGTAAAATAAAAGCTGAAATAGACGCGCAAAACTATTTACTTTCGGTAGAAAAGAGGTATAATATACCTAGAAACGAAAGCGAACAAACAAAGAAGAATCTGAAGTATTGGAAGGAGAAGCTGAAAAAATATGAAGATTAAACATATTTTACAATTACCATTCGGGACGTCTGTTAATTTAGACAAAAATGTCCCCGAATCCGGAGTAGTAGGCAAGTTTTTGACCGTTGATTTCGAAAATTACTATAAAGTCATGGGAACTCCAACAAACATTTTTTCAGAGGTCTTGATTTCAAAAGCGGAAACGCTGAGGGAAGGTCAAAAAGTTTATTTTGTATAAAATAAGCACTTAGATAATAATCTAGGTGCTTTTCTTTTGCTCAAAATAGGAAAGGAGAATGATGATTAGTATTTGGGATCTTGTTTCATTTACCGCGGGTCTGATCTGTTTGGCGATCTTGGTATTGGTGGGATGGTCCATCATTGCCGGTCTGATCGCCGGAATCGTGACAGCGATTAAGAAACACACAAAATAGATCGGAGGTGATCCGGTATCTTGACAAGCGGGAACAGACCGCTTTTTTTGTTGTCCAGACTTTGCGGAAGACGTTAAAAGCTGCATTGTTTCGTCGCCGGACGTAAAACGAGAATATCGATTGATGGCGTAACCATCGGAGGAAATAAATGTCAGAAAATACACAAGCAACCGTTGAAACTGAAGCACTTGAGCAAGACGTCACTCAGGAAGAACAAGTCGAGACCAAGCAAGAAAAGTCAGAGCGTACCTTCACACGGGCAGAATTCGGGAAGGCAGTCGCAGCGGAGATCGCAAAAGCTCGCGCAACTTGGGAGTCTGAACAAGCGGAAATTATCGAACAAGCTAAAAGCGAAGGCGAACGCCTCGCGAAGCTAACAAAGGACGAACGCGCCAAAGAAGAGGAAGCAAAACGAATCCAAGCAATCGAAGAGCGTGAGCGAGCAATCGCAGAACGAGAAATGAAAATGGCAACAATGACGTTGCTAGCGGAAGAAGGGCTTCCACAAGAATTCCTTGGTCACGTCCTCGCTCCGACAGCCGAAGAAGTCAAAGCGAAAATTTCTGACTTGCGAAATGTTTTTGACAAAGAAGTTGAAAAACGCGTCAATGAACGCTTAGTACAAAGTACGCCTCGTCGTGGCACTATTAACGGGCTCACGAAAGAGGATATCATGGCGATTGAAAACGACGACGAGCGTCAACAAGCAATCGCTGAAAACATTCAATTATTTAGAAAGGGCTAAAATATGGCTGAAGCAAAACTAACAACAATGGCTAATCTGGGCGAAATTAAGTCTATCGATTTTGTCAACAAATTCTCAAAAAATATCAATGATCTATTGACACTTCTCGGTGTCACACGTCGTCAAGAATTGACAAGTGATCTCAAAATCCAAACTTATAAATGGACCGCAGATGTGAACGCAACCAACCCGGCAGAGGGTGAAGATATTCCGCTTTCTCAAATGGTTCGCGCAAAAGCGCAAGCATACGAGGTCGCTTGGTTCAAAAAACGTCGTTCCGTGTCAGCGGAAGCAATCGCTCGTCACGGTGCGTCAGTAGCAATCACAGAAGCTGATACTCGTCTTATGCGCGAGATTCAAAACGGAATTAAGGAGCAATTCTTTACATTCTTGAAAGCAAACCCAACTAAAAACAAAGGTAAAGGATTGCAAGGCGCACTTGCTCAAGCGTGGGCAAAAATCGCAACTTTCAACGAATTTGAAGGATCTCCAGTCGTTACTTTCGTGAATCCGGTTGACGCTGCTGAATACCTCGGAAACGCTGGCGTAGGTGCTAACGCTTCTAACGTCTTCGGAATGACTTTGCTCAAGAATTTCTTGGGTATGCAAAACGTGATCGTGATGAACGGTGTACCAGAAGGGAAAATCTACACGACAGCAATCGAAAATCTCGTCTTTGCAAACTTGAACGTTGCAAGTGGTGATCTTGGCGGATTGTTTGCGGACTTCACAGATGAAACTGGACTTATCGCAGTAGCTCGCGATCGTGCATTGAAGAATCTCACTTTCGAGTCTGTATTCTTTGGAGCAAACGTTCTTTTCGCTGAAATTCCAGAAGGCGTCGTTGAAACAACAATCGAAAAAGTAACAGTCGCAGCATAATCTAAGAGGTAAACGATGGCAGCTATTGAACTAGAGAAAGTAACGAAAGAAATTCGTTTGTTGAAAGGAATCCCGGAAAGCGACAAAGAACAAGACGAACTTTTGGCCTTAATTGTGAAGGATAGCTTCGAGCGTGTTATCGCGTTCGTCAACCGCTTTTCGGACTTTCCATTGGCAGAATTGCCGGATAGCGTGAGTTATATTCTTCGTGATGTGGCTGTTAGTCGATTCAACCGCTTAAATTCTGAAGGGGCAACCGCTGACAGCGAAGAAGGCCGGAGCTTTACTTGGGAAGACAGCTATCTAACAGATGATAACAAGGCGATTTTGGAAAGCCTAGCAGTCAAAAATCGCGCCCGTGGAATCGCTAGATTTATTTAAAAAGGGGGCGCGTATGATTTATAATGATCGCGTTGTTTTGATTTTTGAAACACGTCCGACTGATGAATTATTCGAGAAAACGGGAAAGCGTAACAGCTCACCGATACCTTGTATGAAAAATGCCATGTCAAATTATGAAATGATGGGGCTTTTTGGTAAGTATGACTTTGACGCGTTCAAGTTGCACTTGCAAGGTATCCACAAGGATTTTTCCGAAGTGATTTACAAGGGCAAGAAAATGAAAATCAAAGGCAAAAGATACCATCATAATAGCACGGTGATTTATTTATGAGTTTTACTTATAAAGTCAAGGGGCTCGATAAATATATTCGACGCGTACAAGGTAAACCAAAACAGGCAAGACGGGCAGTAAGCGCGGAGCTTCAACGTTCGGCCTTACGGGTTGAGCGTAAAGCTAAAATGAAAGCAGCAGTCGATACCGGATTCATGCGGAACGGTATCTTTGTTGCTAGAGTGGGTATGTTACGATACAAAGTAACGTCCCCGGCTGGTTATTCCGTCTATGTGGAGCTTGGAACGCGTAAAATGAAGGCGCAACCTTTCCTCGGTCCGGCATTGAAAGAAGAAAGTGAGGTTCTATTCAAGAACCTTCGCAAAATGTTTAGGAGGTGATTTATGACTTTTGAAACACCTTCAGTAAAAGCGCTCGCGAATATTCGCGAAAAATTGAAGCCGTTAAACCTTCCGATTTATTTCAATCTTCCAGAACCGGAAACGCTAGAGCCGTTTATCGTTATCGGTCAAACGAGCTCGGACACGTCGAAAACAGTCCAAACGGGGCTCATTATCGAGGATTTAGGCGTTCAGGTGGATATATTCCTACCGGGCGATGAAAGTCGCGGAGAGGTCGAAAGAGTGCGCTCTGAAGCTATCAGGCGTATAGGAAGAAATCCTAGAATGGCTACAAATGTTTTAAAAGATAATACAGTAGGTCGAGAGGTCTATCATATCGTTTTAAATTTAACAGAAATAATTTATTAAAAAGGAGTTTTAAAATATGGGTGAAGCAGAAGACAAGGCAAAAATTAAAATTACGATTGCGAAGCCAATCGTAGGGAAAAAAGTATTTTACTTTATTCAATCAATTCACGCAGAAAAAGGCACGGGAGCAATGCTTCCAGCTTATCGTAAAGATGGCTCTACCACTATGGGTGGGGAATACATCGACGAGCAAACACAACAAGGGCGTTTGCTTGAGAAAGCAACCGACGAGCACTCAATCGAGTTGACTCAATACTTTGCACCAAAAGATCCATCAGTTAAAGTTATTTTGGACGCTCAAAAAACGGGTGAATCAGTCAAAATTTGGCGCGTTATCGTTGACGAAAGCGTAAAAGAAACGTCAACTGGTAAAGACACTTATCCAGCACAATTCGGTTACGGTAAAATCACAGACGATATCGAATTTGACGACGCGATCGATGGATTTACTGAACTTAACTATACAGTCGGAATCGTTGGACGTCTTCGCGACGGGAAATTCCCGCTTTCAACGGAAGAAATTAATATGCTTAATGAAGTGTATGATTACCAAAATCCGGGCGAAACAACTGGCGATTACAACAACATCACACGCTAATTTTTCAAGCAAGAGGGCCGTCAAAAGCCCTTTTGCTTTTATTTTTTTAACTAAAAGGAGTATAAACTATGGAATTTACAGTCGGAAGCCGTGCAATCGAAATTAAATTTGATTATATGCTTATGTTTAAAGTCAATCGTGAATTATCAAGTCGCGACGACAACGGACAACCAAACGAAGACGGCGTGGGCGCGTTATTCCTTCGTATCGTGGAGCGTAACGATTCGGCTTTGGTTGATTTAATCAAGTTATGCGCGTCTAAAAAAGCGAAAGCTATTTCAGACGAGGAAGCATTGACAGCTATTTCAGCTAAATTGGAAGAATTGGGCGCGACAACTACCGAGCCAATCTTTAAAGCTATTGAAGAAGAAATGGTGGATTCAGGTTTTTTCAACGAAAAAGTTTTGAAGTATATCGAGAAGCTCGAATTGGCCTTGAAGTATTTGAAGGCGAAAGCAGAAACAGCACAAGATCAAGCAACGGCACAATTCCAGATCGAACAAACGGAAGCACAAATTGGAAGGTTGAAGAACGCAATCTCTTAATTGAGTGCGCCCGTTTAGGCCTAACAGATACACGAATCATTTATTCTTGCAGTAAAAGGGAGCTTGACGCGATTCGCGAAGGTCTATACTATCGCAGCATTGAAGAAAGAGAAAATCTTGTCGAGCTTGCCTTTAATTTACGATACACACTTAACGCGAAAAAAGCGGAAGTAAGTAAATTGAGCAAGAAAAAGGACCGTGATAAAGTTAGACGCTTATTCAGTCCAAAAGACAATGACAAAAGGAATAACGAGGATTTACTCGCGAAAATCGAACGATTGAACGAGCATTTCCGAAATAGACATTAAAAAAAGAAAAAGGAGGTGAAGTGATGGCTTTTGATGGCTCAATCGAAGCCCTTATTGGTGCGGATTTAACCGAATACGATAAGGCAATGAACGAGGTCGTGAATTCAACTAAAAAAGCGTTTGAAACGGCCGCGCAATCTGCTTCTAAAAGCGCTAATCAGATGATTCGCGAAGTTGGGGAATTAATGAACCGACTAGCAAGCAACAACCAATCGATAGGCTCTAAAATCGGTCAAGGTCTGACTGGTGGCGTAAAAATCGCTATGGGTGAGCTTCAGCGTATCGCTTCAAACATTGGCGCAAAATTGCCCGAACCCTTGAGAAATGGCCTTATCCGTCTATCAAATGATATAAAAGGCATTTTTGGAACGATGAAAAGTGAAATTTTGTCGTTCGGTTCAAAAGTTAATTCAGGGTTTAAAAAAGCGTTTAGTTTTGATATCGCAAACGCGATAAAATCACCAAAGAGCGCTTTTGCAGAAATGGCAAACAGTATCGACTCGATGGCGACACGAATCAGCTCAAAAGCTCATTCAATCGGTTCGGTATTCGCGAATTCTGCTAAAAATATGAGTGGACCTTATAAGTCCGCGTTTAATGACATTGCCAATAGTTTAGCAGCTTTCGAGGCTCGCGTTTTATCGGCAGCGCAACGAGTGACAAGCTCGCTCGGTCAAAGTGTTTTGAATCCTATCAATTCGTCATGGTCTAGCTTGTTTTCAGGCTTGACAACAAAAGCAAACGGCTTCGCGGATCGAGTTAGTAACTCATTCGGTGGGCGCTTGTTATCAGCAACGAATAAGCTCGCGACACAAGTCGGAGGGTCACTTGGAAATGCGTTTCAAACAACCGGGCAGAAAGCCGTTAGTGCTTTGACTGGAATTGTAAGCCATACGAATAGCGCCGCAAGTGCTTCTAGTGGGTTATTGAAACAAGTTATCGGAGTCGCTGCTGCATATAAGGCTTTTGATCTTGGAAAACAAGCAATCAAGAGCACAATTTCAAAAGCGGCCGAGTTCGAGGCTAAAATGAGCAATATCAAGGCGGTTACTGGTGAAAGCGCGGAAACGATGAAGAAATTCAACGACGCAGCTATTAAAGCCGGGGCAGATACAGCCTTTTCAGCAGCGGAAGCAGCGGACGCCGTGGGGGAACTAGCAAAAGCTGGGGTTTCCACGCAAGACATCCTAAACGGTGGACTTACCGCGTCCCTTAACTTAGCAACCGCTGGGGAGCTCGACTTGAAGGAAGCGGCGGAAATTACTTCGACAGCTTTAAACGCGTTCAAACGTGACGGTATGAATGCAACGCAAGCAGCGAACCAACTAGCGGGAGCGGCGAACGCTTCAGCGACAGACGTTCACGAATTGAAGTACGGGCTTTCTATGGTCGCGCCGGTCGCTTCAGGGCTTGGCTTATCATTTCGTGATACCACAAACGCCCTTGCAGTATTCGCGCAAAACGGACTTAAAGGTTCAGACGCCGGAACATCGCTCAAGACAATGCTTATGAACTTGCAACCTTCAACAAAGGGGCAATATGAAGCAATGCACGAACTCGGTATCATTACTAAGGACGGGGCGAATCAATTCTTCACGGCGGAAGGAAAAATAAAATCGTTCGCGGAAATTTCTCAAGTTTTAAAAGATAAGCTGGGACATTTAACAGACGCAGAAAAACAAATGGCCTTGAAGACGCTATTCGGTACGGACGCGGTGCGTGCTGCAACTATCGCAATGAACGAGGGAGCAGACGGCGCAAATAATATGCAAGCCGCTATCGATAAAGTAACGGCGGCTCAAGTAGCGGCAGAAAAATTGAACAACTTAAAAGGGGCTATCGAGGCCTTGAATGGTTCGTTTGAAACGTTGCAAATTAAGGTCGGGACGGCAGTCTTACCAGTGCTTACAACGTTAGTAAAATACGTTGATAAGTTAGTGGATAAGATTTCCAACTCAAAAGGCTTGCAAACATTCCTTGACGCTTTAAACTCATTGAATCCAGCTCTTAATCAGTTTTTGAACGGAACAAAAATGACCGAGGAGCAAGTTGGCAAATTTCAAAATATAATGGTTAGTTTAGAACCAGCCATTATAGGCTTGGTAGGTGCTTTCGCGTTTGGTCCGGCGGTTAGCAATCTTTCCTCACTTTCTAAAGGCTTGGGGTTTGCTGCTTCTAAAACGCTAGAATTCGGAAGTGCTTCATCCGGGGCGTTGAAAACAGCTAGCGGGTTAGTATCTAACTTCACGGGTAAAATGGCGGGAGTTCCGGGTGCTATCGGAAGCGCTGCTTCACAAGGCCTTTCGATTTTAAGCATGATGACAAGCGGAATTTCTTCAGTTATGGGAATCGCTCTTGCTGCTATTGGTCCAGCAGCTATTCTCGGGCTTGTTGTCGCCGGTTTAGGCTTAATCAATAGCCAATTCGGGCAACAAATAGATCAGTTACTAAACACAGTAACGACTAAAGGACCACAAATTATTCAGAATCTTGTTTCGGGTATCACGTCACAAATTCCGGCACTTATCGCTTCCGGTGCGGACTTAATCGCAAAACTAGCACAAGCATTCGCGACAATGTTCCCGGTTATCATTGACGCGGGAATTCAGCTTATCGCTAGCTTAGTGCAAGGGGTGGGGCAAAATGCCGGCTCTTTGATATCTTCAGCGATAACGATTATCGGAACGCTTGTAAATACGTTACTATCAGCATTACCGCAATTACTTTCTATCGGTATGCAATTACTGGTAAACGTGACACAAGGTATTTTGCAAAATATCCCGCAATTACTTTCAACAGCTCAACAAATTGTGACGAACTTTATCAGTAACTTGCAAGCGAATTTCCCTCAGATTTTAGAACAAGGGATTCAAATTTTAATGAATATCGTAAAAGGTATCGTTCAAGCGTTGCCGACGATTATTCAGATTGCGACGCAAGTTATTGTCGGATTCATCCAAACGATTCTCCAAAACTTGCCGGCTATCTTGCAAGGTGGTATTCGTTTAATTGTTACATTGGTTCAAGGCTTAATTCAAGCCTTACCACAGATCGCGCAGAGTGCGGTTCAGATTATCGGTCAATTTATCAATGGACTTGCTCAAGCATTGCCGCAACTTATTGCGGCTGGTTGGCAATTAATTGTCCAACTCGCAATGGCGATTATTAAGGGCTTGCCAAACATCGTCAAAGCAGCTTGGGATATTATCACGGGATTCGGTAAAGCATTGCTCGAGTTCATTCCGAACGCGCTTAAAGGCGTAGGCGAAGCAGTAGGGAACTTCTTCGGTGGTCTTTGGGATTTTATTTCTGGTAAGTCTGAAGAAGGCGGAGCGAAGGTTCAAGCGACAATCAGCGCGACATCGGACCATATCGAAGCTCGAAGCGGAACGACAACGGCTAAAATCACCGCAGACGCTTTTCTTGCGAATACGGGCGTAAGTACGAATTACCAACAAATGCAATCGAGCGTTAGCACGTCCACGGACGCTATGTTAATGGACGTCAATAATAATATGCTAGGCATTACCGATAGCGCTACGACTCAAACTACGACAATGCAGCAAAATGTTTTGTCTAACTTTGGTATTATGAACGCGAACGGGACTTCGCTAGCTCAACAATTCGCAACAAATAGCGACGCGGCGTTTACACAAGCGCAAACAAACGCAACGGCGCAGACAAGCACCATGAATTCAAACGTTGTTTCAAATGTTAGTGATTTAAACGCAAACGCAAGCTATCAATTAGATCAATTACTTAACAATGCGAACGCTAGCACGTCCGGCGTATCGAGTACCGCGAACAAGAACGCTTCTATTGCGAATTCTGGAGTTGTTTCCAATTTCCAACAAATGCAATCGGGCGCAACAGCCGCAACAAATACGTTAGCAAAAAGCGCGGAATCTGATTTCAATCGCGTTTCAAAAAGCGCGGAACAATCAAGCACGCAGTTATCACAATCGATAACTAAAAATTATCAAGAAATGCAAAATACCGTTACAAAAGCCATGCAAACGACAGGGCAAGCGGTTCAAACTGGACTTGATAAAATTTCACAAGTTAGCAGTCAAAGCGGTGCGCAGATGGTTAAAACGTTCAATGATACGTTTAAAAATGTTACAACAAGCGCAACAAGCGCAATGAGTTCTTTTGCTAGCACAATGCAAACGGGAATGTCTCGCGTTATGTCGCTAGCTTCTAGTGCGAAAAGTAACATTGCCGCAACGTTTGGAAGCCTTCCAGGCTTATTGAGTAACGTTGGTTATAATGCCGGCGCCGGTCTATATAATGGTCTTGCCTCAATAGCTGGTTCTCTATATTCGCTAGCAAGTAGAATCGCTTCAAATATTGCTAGAACTATGCGTTCTGCTCTCTCTATCCATTCGCCATCACGGGTTATGGATAAGATAGGGGGCTTCACGGGTGAAGGGCTCTATAATGGTATGTATAGATGGGTGAAAGACATTAACGACGTATCGAAACAATACGCGCAAGCCATCACCGATCAAGATTACCAAACAAACAGCGTACTCACTACGTCAGCAAGCGTTACAAGTGCGGGCGTTCGTTCTTCGCTTGAAAACTTGAGCGAGGACGTTAAAAACTCGCAATTATCTGAACGGAAATTTGAAGTCCATAATGAAATTGTGGGCGACAAGATTTATACAACAATCAAAGAGAAAGACGCTAGAAAACAAGCACTTTCTGAATATTTCGCGTAAGGGGGACTCATGGATTTATTGATTGAAAAAGACGGTCAAGCTCGGAAATTGTCCGAGCTGGGCTTATATAATATCGCGGTCGATGATTCTTCCCCGGCCGTGGATATTTCGACACGAACGGTAAAAGGTCGTAATGGTCGAATTTTTGACGGTTTGACCTATACCGAGAAAACAATAGAAGTAAAAGCAAGGCTTACCGTCCCAACGATGGAAGCCTTTTTTGATAAAAAAGACGAATTGAACCGGTACGTATTGGGGGATGATGGTTTTTACATTACCAAAATGTACCCCGATCGTGATGATTTATACGAGTTCGAGTTGGCCGGACAAACAACGGGCGAATTAAACCTTAAAACGATACCTCATAGAGCATGGAAATATCGTTATAAGGTCATCAATAATGGTTCGGTTGAATATGAATTTATCGGAAAATCTTTCGCCGGATTGAAATATAACGTTTCTTTTGGTTTTGTTACTTCGGAATTGCCGTATGGCGAAACAGTTCCAAAGGATATCACGCTTTTTACAAATACGTTTGATTATGCGGGAACGGCTACACTTAGTCAATTAGAAGTCCCGTTTATTGTTGAATTGACAGCAAACGCTCAACAAACGAATTTTTTCCTTGAAATTGACGGGCGACGATTTTCGTATAATCACGTCCAAACACCTATCCAACCGGGGGATAAGTTACAGCTTAGAGGGATAGAAACACGATTATTTACTGGCTTTATTAGTGATAATGTCAATAATCGGACAAATTACCAGTATTTCGAGATTAAACCAAAAGCGAATAATAAAATCCCGTGGTCTACGAATTTTAAAGGCACAATCAAGATAATCGGTTTTAAAGAATTATACAAATAGGAAGGAGGGAGAACATTGCTTACATTTTATAATGAGCACGGCGAAGGTTTTGGAGCACAAGTTGAATTCACGGTCAAAAATGCCGTAAATGGTGAGCGTTCAGTTTCAGGGACTATTATTTCAAATGATAGAGTTTTATCTGAAATTGACCGTGGATGGAAATTTGAGCTTAACGGCGAATTTTTTACCATCATTTACGCCAAGCCTCGGGACGAGGGGCGCAACCTTTCCGTTTCCTTCGACGCTGTTCACCAATTCTTTTATGACTTCGAGCACTCGAACTGTTATACCGAATTCAACGGATCACATCGTTTTGAAGTGTATATCGAGGCTATCTTCAAAGATAGCGGTTATCGATACCAGATTGAGCCAAGCGTACGAGTGAATTCTATTCGTAAAGAAAATTTCGGAAACGCCAAACGCTTAGGAATGTTTAAAGATATTATTAAAGCTGCTGGACTCGAGTTCTCAGTTTCCGGAAAAGTCGTCTTGATTACTAAAAAAATCGGTTCGGATCTTTCGACGGTCGTCCGGAAAAATTTCAATATGAACGAATTGGTGATTGAAAAAAATATCAACAAGTTCATTACATATAAACGCGGACTCGGTGCGTGGAAAGATGAAGAAGACCATAGTAAGGGACGATATACGTCGGAATATGAAAGTCCACTAGCTAGTATTTACGGACGTATCGAAGGCGAACCAGTAACGGATGAACGTTATAAAGATACCGGAAAGTTATTAGAACGCTTAAAATTTGAAGTGGATAACTCATACTCGATATCAGTCCAACTCGACATGGAAGATTTAACCCGAGCCGGTTATCAATATACGCAACCACGGGCCGGTGATTATATTATGGCTATCAATGACACGATAAGATTCCGTGAGAAAATCCGTATCGTGTCTTACGAGAGCAGCTACGACGTCACAGGACGCTTGATTAACCATAAAGTCACTTGTAACGATATCGGAAGCGTTCAAAAACAAATAAGCTCTGAAAGTTCAATTATTCGCAGCGTGGGACAAAGTAAAGAATTCGCAGAAAGCGCTCTGGCGGTCGCTACAAAAGCGCTTGCTAGTGCGGACGGTAAGAATACGGTTTATTATGGTGCAACTAAGCCAAAAGACGAGCCAATCGGGACAATAAGGCGTGGTGATATTCTTTACTTGACGGCTGGCGAAGATACAGAAATGTATATCTGGAATGGTTCGGAGTGGGAGCTTAAAAAATTAAAACTTGATACAACGGAACTTGAAAAAGAATTCGATAAAGTCAAGAAAGCAGCAGAACAAGCAAGCGCAGAAAGCAAAGCTAAAGCAGAAGAGGCTTTGGAAAATGCTAGCACAGCAACATTTTTAGCAGCAGAAGCTAGAGATCGACTGCTTGATAACATCAGAGATTTAAACGCTTTTAAAGTAAGTGCTCAAAAGGAGCGTGAAAAGTTATCAGATGAACTAAAACGCTATTCACGAGAAGAAACGACTAGTCAAATCATTGCTATTCGTGAACGTATTTCAAATGATTATGTCGCTAAAAGTACTTATGTTGAGAATGTTGAAAGCACAAAGCAACGCTTTGAAGCACTGACAAGAGATAATGAAACTAAACTAGCTGAATTTAGACAAGGCATTGACGGACGTATTGCAAATATTACAAGTCAAGTCGCTGGTAAGGTCAATGAAGTAGACTTCCAAAGAGTGAGAGAAACCACTCAGATTTATGAGCGTATCTTAGGCAAGTCCGAAGCGGACGCACCTGACAAGCTATCACGTCTTGTCATGAGTAGCGAGATATTCCAGACGGAGGTTGGAAAGTATGTAACAGATGATAACAACCTGATCGTTAATTCCATGACTATGGATAAGCATACGCTAGTAAATGCTACTAGAAATGGAGTGAATGTATCCGTAAGCGATGGTGTTTTTACGATAAAAGCGCAAGGATTGACAAGTTATAATTTCAGCGGATTTACACTTCCAATTTACGTAAAAAAAATCTATCGTGGCGAAACGTACACGCTCGGTTTTAAATATCGTATTAGGCAAGCAGTTGATACTAACTTTGTTTTTACTGTAAAAAACCACAAATTAAATAAACATCTATTATCTGCTGATATGGCAAATCCTAACACTCCAGCGTCAGACGAATGGCGAGAGTTTCAAAGGACATTTACAGTCCAAGAAGATTTTGCTTTTGGTGAGGACGAAAATTATCCATTTTATATTTACATAGCTAAGAACGGATGGATCGAATTCAAAGAGCCTATTTTAGTCCGTGGTTCAAACACTGGCCCTTACAAGCCAAGCCAATTTGACGACGCTTATAAAAAGTCAAATGAGGCTAAAGACTTAGCAGAAAATGCTCAAGCAAAAGCGATTGAAGTCGCTGAAAAAGCCGAAGAAGCAAAAAGAACAGCAGAAGCAACACGGACACAAGTCACACAGCTTGCTGGCTCGTGGTCGGTTCAAAATTTGAATAGCGCCGGTGACGTGTTAGGCGCTATCAACCTAAACCCTGACGGCTCGGTTAAAATCAATGAGGGCTTAATTTCAGTCGGAGAAAAAACCTACATTAAAGACGGTGTGATTAAAAAATCTATGATCGGTAACGCTCAAATTGGCACGGCACACATCGGAGAGATTGACGCAAGTGAAGCTAGAATTATCAATATTTCTGCTAAAAACATTGTCGCAGATGGTTTGACGGGAAACATTATAAAAGGTGGAAATTTATCATCTTTGAATGGAGAAACTAATTTCGATTTACAGAGTGGTTGGCTAAAAATGAACCAAGACGGTGTAGGTATTTTTAATCAATTTGATGGCAGGCCTATACAATATCTTATATTTCATAAAGGTGCTATCAATAACAAACCAGGTTCATATACTGCTCTAATGTCTAATTCACATGGCTGGGTGAACATGGATGATGGATCTGCTGGTATCCAGATTTGGAATACAAACGACAACACAACAGCTATCAACTTATACGGTGATGAAATAGCAATGATGTATAATGCTACTGACCAGAGAGGTATCATTTTTGATAATGTCAACAATGAAATTAAAAATGTTGAGACAATGAAAGTTGGGACAATTGGGGCAAGCCAAACAATTTGGATAAAAGGTACAAATCTAGTAAAATTATTTGATTTAATTAACCAGAATTTTATTGGCATTGAAAACTGGTTTAAACGAAACAAACTCGGTTCTCCAGGACGATATGATGTCAAAATTTAGAAAGGTGAAAAATGAACATACAAGATATAGTTATTAATGACTTAGCAATTCAACTCGCAAATAAGACGATTGAATGCGCAAATTACAAGGCGCTTTATCAAGAAGCACAAGCGCAAGTGCAAGAATTACAAGCACAAGCACAAGTAGAGACAGAAAAAGAGGAACAATAATATATGACATTTACAGTAGTTAACAAATTTTTACAAAGCAATAACCGTACATTCGTAGCAATCAGACAAGAAGAACCATACACAGCTTTTGACCGTGTTCTGATTGGTGACAGAACAAATGAGTCAAATGATGATTTAATTAAAGCAGTATTGGCTCAAGTAACTATCGAGTTCAATCCAGCAGACAGCGTGAAGCAATTACAAGAAGATTTAATCACGCAAGAGCAGACATACAACAAAAAGCTGGCAGAAAAAGACGCGCAGATTGCAGAAGTGAAAGCCATTGCGAATTGGTCTGTATTGGCTCGGGTAACTGATACGGACAATCCGCTAGATCCTACGCTTTACAAAAAAGGACTTGAATTGGTTGATTTAGGACAGACTGGCAAGACTTACAACCCGCAAGAGATTTTCACGCTTGAAAATCCTAATCATATCGAACAATTCCAAGAAGGTAAGCGTGTTATGGTTCAAGTCAACGAGCCATTCACTTATCAAGGTCAGACATTGGAGCAGTTGGAAGAATTACACCAGAACGGAAAAATCGGTATCTGGAAATGGGAAGTACCAAAAGAACCAAAGAAAGAAGAACCATCTAGTGAGTTAGAAACTCAACCTGTTCAGTAAGAGGTGGCTTATGCAAGATTTAGCATTTCATGAACTACTAGAGCACCTTAAAAACCTTTCATACAGCCCGTATATCCATTTCTTCTTTTGGTTGATGGTACTTGATATTGTAACGGGATATATCAAGGCATTCAAGACTAAACGGTTTGATAGCAAGGTAGGTACAATGGGATTGATTAGACATTTTGTTGTATTCCTTGTTATCTTGCTAGTGGCTATGTATGCCCGTTCTTTAGGTTTTCGTAGCTTCGGGATTGCTTGGACAATGTTTTTCTCGTTCAATTATCTGTTTTCAGTCATTGAAAATTGGGAAATTATCGGTCTTGCTTTCCCTGAATTTTTGAAGCCTTACATTAACCAATTAAAGAAAGATAATGCTCGTAAAATTGGGCAGTTACTTGTAAATATAGACCAAAAAGACAAAGTAGAAGTAGAACTCGAAGTAAAGGAGAAATAAAATGAATAAAATTAACTGGTCAGTACGACTTAAAAATAAAAACTTTTGGCTTGCCTTAGTACCAGCTTTAGCACTACTTGCACAAGCATTTGCGAATATCTTTAATTTTTCACTAGAGTTTGGCGACACAGTTGATAAAATTCTAGTGTTTATCAATGTTTTATTTGCGTTTCTTGTATTGGTTGGTGTTGTCAATGATCCGACAACCGCCGGACTTTCAGATAGTGAAAGAGCGTTAACTTATACAGAACCTAAGAAAGACTAGATAGGGAAGCCTTATGGCTTCCTTTTTGATTTTAAAATGAAAGGGGGCAACCTTTGAAGAAAGTTATTAAACGACAAACGGGAGTTTGCGTTGACGTTCGGGATAGTCTGAATAGAGTTAAAGAAGAATTTTATAGCCATGATAAAAATAACGCTTATATCGAATTAAAACTAAACGGGCTTAACGCTGAAAAAGTTATCGTTTTATTCAAATTTAAAACAACTAATCGGCTTTTGGAAGTTGCGGGAATAGTCGAAGACAACCTTGTATCTATTCCATTCGATACTAGCTTAATTACGACAGATGAAATCGTTGACGGGTTCGTTTACGCTGAAAAAGTCGTACAATCGGCAGATATTCTAAAATTCTCATTTGGGGTTCGTGTTTCAGAAATTGACAAACATAGCGAATTGCCCGTTATCGAGAAAGAAACTAAAAGAATTGTCGCTGTAACTGATATTGTTACACTAGCGGAACTAGAAGAAGCAGTTAAAAAAATTCATGTCGAGGGCGCAACTTATGACGATAGCAATATTCGTACCGAAATAAGCCGTATTTTAGCTGATATTGAAGCCTTAAAGACAAAGACAGATAAAGATACCGTATATGACGATAGCTCCTTAAAACAGCGTTTAACGGCGTTAGAAAGCAAGCCTGAAATTGATACAAGCAACTTTGCAACTAAGCAAGAGTTACAAAACATTGCCTTAACTCCCGGACCAAAAGGCGACAAGGGGGAAACTGGCGAGCGTGGACCAATCGGACCACAAGGCCCGCAAGGTTTACAAGGTATCCAAGGACTAACTGGACCTAAAGGAGCGGACGGGCTTCAAGGACCTACCGGACCTATTGGCCCTCAAGGTTTGCAAGGCGAACGAGGACAAGACGGACAAAGAGGTGAGCAAGGACCAATCGGACAGACTGGCCCCGCTGGACCTACTGGACCTCAAGGGCCTGTTGGTTTAACTGGTCCAAAAGGTGAGAATGGCCGTGATGGCGTTGGTATTCCTCAAAAATTAATCTTGACCGGAACGACTTTAACCCTATCAGACGGTGGGGGAAGTGTTACGCTTCCAACTTCAACAAGCGGGAATACTGGACAAGTCAACCAGTATGAAATACACGGCACGGGCTTTCCTAATGGAAAAGTAACTGCACCAGTCGGAACTACTTATGTCGATACCGCTGTAACAAATGGAGCGCTTAAATGGATAAAACGACGTGGAAATGATAATCAAGGTTGGGAGGTGTTGACTGGTGACACTGGTTGGCGCACTTTGAATATCCAGTCTAAACTTGGAAATTCATTTCTTAAAGTCCGTAGAAAGAACGATACAGTCATGTATCAATTCGGTGGGCTTTCTTGGGGTTGGTTCGGTGTCGTTCGTAGAGGTGGAGCTGGATATAGTCCGCAAGGGAGCGACAGGGAAAGAAATTGTTACATTTTAGGGTTGAATGGAGTCCCGATTGGCTTCCGTTCAGAGTCTAGTTTGATTGGCGGGATTTATAACGACAAGGGGACGCCGTATGGCACATGGTACCTTGGTGGGCCAGGCGACAGTAATATGTTGAGATTCCAATTCACTGACCCTGTCCCAACTGACAGAGATATTGGGGATATCCGTGTCAGCTCTATCTCGTACTTAACAAGCGAACCTTGGCCAACGACATTGCCATAAAATGAAAGGAATTTAAAATGGTAGAAATTGACAAAAGTAGATTAAGAACGGATCTCCCGCAAGTGGGAATTCAACCATACAGACAAGTCCACGCTCATTCAACGGGCAATAGAAATTCGACGGCTCAAAATGAAGCAGATTACCACTATCGCAAAGACGCAGAACTTGGCTTCTTTTCTCACGTTGTGGGAAATGGCCGAATCATGCAAACATGGCTTACTGACCGTGGAGCGTGGGACGTTGGGGGTGGCTGGAACGTTGAAGGATACGGACACGTTGAATTGATTGAAAGCCATGCTACAAAAGAAGAATTCATGCGTGATTATAAGTTATACGTTAAATTATTGCGTGACCTTGCAGATGAAGCGGGAATTC
>ERZ772966.84-NODE-84-length-39256-cov-5.198694_pt1 | contig 39256 bp, 33 predicted proteins | sample MGYA00580680_ERZ772966 | MGnify/ENA primary metagenome ERZ772966 (study PRJEB29015, sample SAMEA2738055) | human oral metagenome | biome: human oral; feature: human-associated habitat; material: saliva | place: China | collected 2225 ...
TGTCCAAGAGCCGGGAGGGGCCGCTGCGTTCTCGGATGGGCGTCAAGTCCAAGATAACGGTGACGTATTTGTCGCCGTATGGGGTGTGGCGCCACACGTGTTTATCCGTACCGATGACACGCACGCCGTCGAACCGAGTTGGATCATTGATCAGTAGACGCGCTCCTTCACCCAGGACAGCGGTGTTGGCGGCTCTTCCAGGACACACCCAGGGTCTGGGAGATACGTGCCACCGTCAAATGATGAACGACCACGCCCGTCAGCGCCCAGCGCACCGCCGAGTGCGAGAGCTTGGCGCGCAGCTGGGCCGCTTGGCTCATATCTTGGCGCCACACATGGGCGCACTGCGGGCACCGGTAGCGGCCAACGCTCACGTGCAAGATCGTGGGGCGCCACCCGTAAGGCTCGTGCGCGGGGCGCCTGATCACCGTGTCACGCGACTGGCCCTGGCATCGGCAGCGTCGACACCACTGGTCCTCACCAGCGATACGGCAAGCTAACACTGCATGGTCTGGCCAAATGCGCTGGCCTGTCACTTTCAGGCCCAGGTCATCCAGGCGTGTGAACGCGCTCAGGTCAGGGTGATCAAAGATAATATCGGGCATGTCGAGGTCTTTCAGATGGACGGTGTAGGAATCTCCATCATCGAAAGACCTCGACCCCTACCCGGCCACGACACGCCCAACGCCGCCCACAACACCTACACCCTCAAATGCGAAGAGCCCTTAAACCACCGGAACCTTGCCGGGACCCCGGCCCAGGGCGCGTCGATCACCTCCACCACCACACGCCCGTGACCTTGAGCGATTCAGCCCACAACCCGGGCAGCCAGCACAGCGATCACAGGACTCTATGTCGAGCATCAGAGCATCTGGGGTGCGAGCCACGCTCATCAGATGGAAGCCCTCCAAACCGACGAGCAGATCACACCGATCACAACGATCAAGCGACACACAGCAGCAGGTAGGGCCAGACACCGCCCGAGGTCCTTGAAGACAGCGGGGGTAGAAGTCCGCTCATCACCTGGGACCTCGACCTCTACCCGCAACTCCCGCTCAACACCCACTCACCCACACTCAACTCGGAAGAGCCGTTAAACGATCAAGAAGCAGAGGAGTAATGATAAGAACCTGCTACGATTTGTTGTGAAAGAAGCTCGTCAACAAAGGCTGACTGAAGCGCGATCTCCAGGTCAAGGCAGGCATCAGTACCGGCACCGTCGCCAAGCTCGATGGAAACGAGAATGTCACTACCACCATACTCATTAAAATCGCTGAAGCATCGGTCCGAGAACTGATCAATATCGCGGAGATTATCGAAGACATGGAGGAGGATAGTAATGTCAAAGCTCACTGAAGAGGACGTCAAGCTCAGGTTCATTACTCCTGCAATCACCGAGACGGCTGGTTGGCGTAAAGAGCAACTTCGTATGGAGCTTGTCATCGCTCCTGGCCAGGTCATCGTTCAAGGTACCAAGACCAAACGGGGCGAGATCAGCAAAGCGGATTACGTGCTGCTTGGTTCGAAGTCGCGTAAGCCGCTTGCGGTTGTTGAAGCCAAGGACATGGAGCACACTGTTCGTGCAGGTCTGCAGCAGGCACTAGGTTATGCCGCGAAGCTTGACGCCCCGTTCGCCTACTCGTCAAACGGCAAGGGCTTCATCGAGCACGACTTCTTCACCGGCGTTGAGCGAGAGATCGGCTTGGATGAGTTCCCTACCGAGGATGAGTTGTGGCAACGCTATCTGGTTGGCAAAGGACTTGACGCTCAGGGTGCGGCACTGATTGCTGAGCCATATCATGTTGACCCGTTCAAACCGCAAGAAGCTCGCTATTACCAGCAGGTAGCGGTAGACCGCACGCTGGAAGCAATCGCACACGGCGACCGCCGTCTACTCCTGGTGATGGCCACCGGCACCGGCAAGACATTCACGGCCTTTCAGATTATTTGGCGGCTCCTCAAAGCTGGAACAGTGAAACGGGTACTGTACCTTGCCGACCGCAACGTGCTGATCGATCAGACCATCACCGGCGACTTCGAGCCACTCTCTGGCCGCATCACCAAGGTCAAAGGCAAGCACTTGGATTCCTCTTACGAGGTTTACATGAGCCTGTATCAACAGCTCGCTGGTGACGAGGGTGAAGAACCATTCCGGCAGTTCAAACCAGAGTTCTTTGACCTCGTCATCATTGACGAGTGTCACCGTGGATCAGCACGCGAAGAATCGCTGTGGCGACGTGTCCTCGACTATTTCTCTAGCGCCATCCACATTGGTATGACGGCAACACCGAAAGAAACCAAGGACGTGTCGAACATCGACTACTTTGGTGAGCCTGTCTACACCTACAGTTTGAAACAGGGAATCGAGGATGGCTTCCTCGCTCCGTATAAGGTGATCCGTGTTGGCTTGGACGTCGACTTGGAGAACTGGCGACCGTTCGAGGGGCAAGTCGACGTTGATGGCAACGAAGTTGAGGATCGCGAGTACAATGTCAAGGATTACGACCGTAACCTCATCATTGATGAGCGCACCCAGATGGTCGCCAAGTACGTGACGTCCTGGCTGGAGAAGTACGGCACTGATTCGAAGACCATCGTCTTCTGCGTCGATATTGAGCATGCTGAACGAATGCGCCAAGCCTTAGCGAAAGAGAATCTTGAACGGGTCATCGAGGACTACCGGTACGTCATGAAGATCACCGGAGATGATAAAGAAGGCAAGGGTCAGCTCGATAACTTCGCTGACGTCAACGAGCAGTACCCGACACTGGTGACCACATCGAAACTGCTCACCACAGGCGTCAACGTCAAAACGATCAAGCTCATCGTCTTGGAGTTCAACATTGGGTCGATGACGGAGTTCAAACAGATCGTCGGACGCGGCACCCGGCTCGATCCTGAGCATGGCAAAGAGTTCTTCACGATCATGGACTTCCGTGGATCGACCCGACTCTTCGCCGACCCGGATTTCGACGGTAACCCAGCAGGCAGCATAGACATGCCTTTGCCCGAGCCTGGAGATGACGGCGAGATCCCCGAACCCGAATGGCCAGAAGACGACGAAACCGTGGAAGACCCCGGGTCTGAAGATGACATCGAGGACTCCGCTCCAGATGATGTGATCGTCTGTGAGCCGCCGTGGATCACCGCCCCAGACTCTGAAAAGCAAGGCAAGGTGCGAGTTCGCGGTGTCGAAGTCAAACTGCTCAACGAGCGCGTCCAGTACGTCGATCCCGTCACCGGCAAACTCGTGACCGAATCGATCCGCGACTTCTCGAAGCGTTCATTGCTGAACACGTACTCCAGCCTCGACTCGTTCCTTACCGCTTGGTCGCAGGCCGAGCGAAAGGACGAACTCATCGGCCAGCTCAGCAGCCGTGGCGTCTTCCTTGAGGCGATACGCGAAGAAGCTGACGGTAGATTCTTCGACGTTGACGATTTCGACCTTATCCTCCACGTTGCCTTCGACAAGCCTCCACTGACCAAACAAGAGCGTATCGATCACGTCAAGAAACGCGGCTACCTCCACAAATACTCAGACACGTGCCGCGAAGTGTTGGAAGCGCTCTTGGATAAGTACGCAGATATCGGTATATCTGAAATAGAAACAACCCGAATCCTCAGCGTTGACCCATTCACCCAGTACGGGTCACCGCAGAAGGTTGCCCGCCTCTTCGGAGGACGCAATGCCTACCTCCAGGCCGTTCGTGAACTCGAAGACGCCCTCTACGAAGCTGCATAAGGAGCACAAGTAGCTAATGAGCCTGAACTCGTTCATCTCAACCTCCCGCAAGATCATGCGCGGAGACGCCGGGGTCGACGGCGACGCCCAACGCATCGCCCAACTCACCTGGCTGTTGTTCCTCAAGGTCTACGACGCGAAAGAAGCCGACTGGGAGTTCCACAACCCCGCCTACCAGTCGATCATCCCCAAACATCTCCGCTGGCGATCTTGGGCGCCCGACCGAAAAGACGGACGCTCCAAGACCGGTGAGGAACTGCTGACGTTCCTTAACACTGAACTCTTCCCAGTCCTCAAATCGCTGCCGATCACCGCATCGACGCCGCTCAGTCAATCCGTGGTTCGGGCAGTGTTCGAGGATTCGAACCAGTACATGAAGGACGGCATCCTCATCCGTCAACTCGTTAACCTGATCGACGAGATCGACTTCGAAGATTATGCGGACCGGCATGCTTTCGGCGAGATCTACGAGACCTTGCTGAAAGAACTCCAAAGCGCGGGCAGCTCAGGTGAGTACTACACGCCGCGCGCGGTCACCGACTTCATGATCGAAATGATCAACCCCAGGCTCGGAGAGACTGTCGCGGACTTCGCAGCCGGAACAGCCGGGTTCCTCACCTCAACGCTCAAACACCTCGACGAACAGGTCGAAAGCGTCGAAGACCGTGAGGCATACCGCTCCAGCGTTTACGGCATTGAGAAGAAGCCACTGCCGTACCTACTTGGCGTGACCAACCTACTGTTACACGACGTCGACCAGCCCCAGTTCATTCACGGCAACTCACTCGAACGCAACGTGCGCGACTTCAAAGACAGCGAGAAGTTCGACGTCGTCACCATGAACCCGCCCTACGGCGGCACAGAGCAAGAATCGGTCAAAACGAACTTCCCGCAAGCCTTCCGTTCCTCTGAAACCGCAGACCTATTCATCGCGCTCATCACCTACCGGCTCAAACGAAACGGAAGAGCCGGGGTCGTACTGCCCGACGGGTTCCTCTTCGGCAACGACGGCGCAAAACTCGCACTGAAGGAACGGCTCCTCAAGGAGTTCAACCTCCACACCATCATCCGCCTGCCGGGCTCTGTGTTCTCGCCCTACACCTCCATTGCTACCAACCTGCTGTTCTTCGATAACACCGGCGCAACCAAAGAAACCTGGTACTACCGAGTAGACCTCCCCGAAGGCTACAAAGCGTTCTCCAAGACCAGACCAATGCTGAGGGAACACCTGGCCGACGCCGCTGAGTGGTGGATGGATCGCCGAGAGATCGAAGACGCAGACGGCAACCCCAAGGCCCAACGTTTCACCGCCGACCAACTCACAGCGGGTGGCTACAACCTTGACCTCTGCGGATTCCCACAGGCAACCACAGTCGTACTCAGCCCAGAAGAAACAATCGCTGACTACAAGACCAAACGAGCCGAACTCGACGCGCAAATCGACGCCAAGATCGCCCAAATCGAAGCACTCCTGGCGGTGACCGAATGATCGCCGACCGCCTCCGCGCTGCCATCCTCCAAGCAGCCATCAGTGGCAAACTCACTGACCAACGTCCAGAGGACGGTACTGCCACAGAACTCCTTGAGCAGATCGCTGCTGAACGCGCTGCACTGGTGAAGGCAGGGAAACTTAAGAAGCGGAAACCGCTTCCACTCGTCACTGAAGACGAGAAACAGTTGAGCCTACCCGTGAATTGGATGTGGTCTCGTCTGGGCGACGTGGCTCTCCCGAACCCAAGAGTGAATGGCAACGACACCGAGCAAATCGGTTTCCTACCAATGGCGAGCATTGAGGACGGGTATACGGGGCGAATTCACCCGCAAGAACGCAAATGGTCTGAAGTGAAGTCGGGCTTTACTAAGTTCGCCGAAGGTGACGTTGTAATGGCCAAGATTACGCCGTGTTTCCAGAACAGAAAATCAGCAATCGTGCGGCGTTTGGGCTCACAGTATGGTGCTGGCACCACGGAGCTTCATGTGCTTCGCCCTGCATCCCTGATGGAAGCTGAATACCTCCTCTTTTTCCTGAAGACTGAGTATGTTCAAGATGAGTTGACACCTCAGATGACAGGCACGGCCGGACAGAAGCGTGTTCCGCTTGGAGCGCTAACTAATCTTCCGATTCCAGTACCTCCACTCGCAGAGCAAGGGAGGATCGTCGCTAAGCTCCACGGAGTTTTGCCACTCATTGATCAACTTGCTGAACTTGAGAGAGAGAGAGAGAGTATCTAGACCGCGAGTTCGCCAAAGCAATCGAACGCGCGATCCTCCAAGCCGCCATCAGCGGCAAACTCACCAAGCAACACCCCGAAGACGGCACCGCAGAAGAACTCCTCGAAACCATCAAAACCGAACGCCAGCAACTCGAAAAGGAGGGAAGAATTAAAAAGCAGAAACCACTGCCATCAGTGGAAAAAACAGACGAACCCCTTGAGCTGCCAGATACGTGGGAATGGGCCCAGATCGGATCTATTGTTGATCTTATTAACGGACGCGCATACAAGCGTCAAGAACTACAAACTTCCGGTAAGTGGCCAGTGCTAAGGGTCGGTAATCTATTTACAAATGAGACCTGGTACTACTCTGACCTCGATCTGGAGGATGACAAGTACTGCAGCAACGGCGACCTGCTTTATGCATGGTCAGCTTCCTTTGGCCCGCATATATGGCGCGGGGAGAAGTCGATTTTCCATTACCACATCTGGAAGGTACGTCATTATTCTATGAATCGCGACTACCTTAACTATGTTCTTCAGTGGGATGTGGAGCGCATTCGTACTGCGACAACCGGTTCCACGATGGTTCACGTGTCAATGACGAACATGAGACCACGCACAATCCCAGTAGCTCCGATCGAGGAGCAAGATCGAATCGTAAAAAGGTTAGATAGTTTGCTTCCTCTGGTGGACCAAATCGGCAAGCTTGTGTTGTGATCACCAAGGTTCACTTTCGAGGCTTTCATCGTTTCAAGGAGAACGCCTTCGACTTTGACGAGATGATGGGCTTTATCAGCTCTTCCGAGTTGAGTGTGGGTGACCGGGTGTTGGTCGGGGGTTGCGGCGAGCATGATGAGCAGTGCTACGACCATGAGGATGGCCGAAACAGCCAATGGCGTCGAATAGTGCGGACTAAACACGAGAAGACCGGTAAGTCCGGCAACTCCCGTGGTAGCACCCATTTGGTGGCCGGTGTTGATGATGCCGGAAGCAGCTCCCGCCTCGCTGGGGCTGCTTTGCCAGATCCCCACGGAGGTGATTGGGCCAAAGGATGCACCCTGCCCAAGTCCAGTGAGGACCATGCCAAGTAGGAGAATTGGGAGGCTGCCGTGCATGCCCCAGGAGATCAAGCCGAGCCCCACGGCAGTGCTCGCAAGTCCAGTTAGGAGCAGGCGCCGGAGCCCGAAACGAGTGACAAGGGAACTGACCATAATCCCGGTGGCACCTTGCGGGACGCAATTAACGAGCATGAGCAAACCAGCGGTCAGGGCCGAGTATCCCAGGGTGAGCTCAAAGTATTGGGTGGTCATGAAGTACATGCCGAAAAGGGACGCGGCAAACAGGAGTCGGGCAATCAGCGTCAAGCCACGAACCCGGTGGTGCCACAGGTGCTCGGGAAGAATTGGCGCAGAAGCTTTACGCTCCCATGCGACTGCCATGACAAGAACGATCGCCCCAATTATTCCTGGCAGAACACTGCGTTCCACTAGGGCTAGGGTGATCAGAAACATGGAACCGGTCAGCAGGACCGCACCTAGCACGTCGAACCGGCCCGGCCGTGAAGGTAAAGCAGGTAAAAACCGCACGGCAAGCACGAGTACTACCACCGCGATGGGGACATTAATCCAGAACCCGAACCGCCAAGATAAGAAAGTAGTGATCAACCCGCCGATCAGCATGCCGCCAGAGGATCCCAGACCGGCCATTGTGCCGTAGGCAGCCGTGGCCCGGGTCCGTTTGACCGTGTCATGAAAGACGGCAGTAATGAGCGTCAAGGACGTGGGCGCAACTACAGCGGCGCCGTCGTCGAGAGTTAAGCCAGCAGCAACGATGGCCCCAGTGGCTTCGCTGCCGCCACCGTTACCTACAAAATCGTCCGTCGCCTATAAAAACAGTATTGAAAAATCATAGGCGACGGACGATTTTACCTGTAAATCTCAGGCGCAGGCCCCAGCCCACCACCTAGAGCACCATGGCCGCCACCCAGCCGCTGGCCAGCAGCGGCAGGTTGAAGTGCACGAAGGTGGGGATCACCGAGTCACGGATGTGATCGTGCTGGCCGTCGGCGTTAAGACCAGCGGTGGGCCCCAGCGTGGAGTCAGAGGCAGGCGAGCCGGCGTCGCCAAGCGCCCCAGCCGTACCAATAATGGCTACTGTGGCCGCCGGGCTGAACCCCAAAGACACACACAGGGGCACATAAATGGTGGTAATGATGGGCAAAGTAGAGAAGCTAGAGCCAATCCCCATGGTCACGATCAACCCCACCACCAGCATGGCTAGCGCCGCCAGGGCCTTATTGGCGCCAAAGAGCGCGGCGGAGGTTTTCACCAGGCTTTGCACGTCCCCGGTGGCGCTCATCACGGCGGCAAAACCTTGGGCAGTGATCATGATGAAACCAATCATCGCCATCATTTTCATGCCCTGGGTAAACACGTCGTCGGCCTGGTGCCAATTGACCGCCCCGGTGATCATGAAAATTGACAGGCCCACCAGGGAACCCACCAGCAGAGAGTCCGCCTCCGACTCCAGCGAAAGCATCACCACCTGCACGGCGAAGGTGGCCACAATAGCGATCAGGGAAACGATCACCTTGTAGCGGCTCACCTGCTCCACGGCCGCAGCCGTAACCGGCTGGTCCGCATATTCGCGCGGTTTGCGGTAGGAGAAAAACACGGCGATCAGCAGCCCGGCCACCATTCCCAGGGCCGGAATGGTCATCACGTGCATGACGTTGATGCCGTCTACTTTCATGCCGGCGTTTTTAATGTTTCCCAGCAAAATATTGTTTAGGAAGATCGAGCCGAAACCCACCGGGATCCACATGTAGGTGGTCACCAGCCCGAAAGTCAGCACGCAGGCAACCAGGCGCCGGTCAATGCGCAGCTTGTTCATTACGGTCAGCAAAGGCGGGATGATCAGCGGAATGAAGGCGATGTGCACCGGGATCAGGTTCTGGCTCATCACCGACATGGCTAAAATTCCCGCCAGCATCAGCCATTTAGCCCCAAAGGCTGCTTTGGCATTATTTTCTTTGCCGACGGCGGCCGTAATTTTTTGCGCTAATAGTTCCGGCAGTCCGCTATTGGCCACAGCCATGGCAAAAGCGCCCAGCAAGGCATAGCTCAGGGCGATTTTAGCTCCCCCTGCCAGCCCGGTTTGGAAGGCCACCATGGTCTTATCAAGACCAATGCCTGAGATTAAACCGCCCACTACCGAACCTATGAACAGCGCTAGCACCACATGCACTCGCAGGGCAGCAAGTACAAGCATTACTAGGACAGAGATAAGTACGGCGTTCATGAAGGGGAATATAAATGGCCCATAGCTCGCTGGGCAAGGCTTGTCTCACTAGATAGTCATATTTGGCGGGCAGGCCCGGCGAATTTCGCAGGCCCGGGCAGTGGCCTAAATGGCAGCTTAGATGCTGGTCCTAAACGCTACCTGGGCGGCTGCTCAAACCAGTAGGGCGTAAACAAACACGCACGCTAACCCAGACAAATACACGTCACATATATTTCACTAACTGCGAACACTTTCGAAACCCTATTTTCTCCAGCAAGTTGGCACTTACCTGTGAATACTTCAAGAAACCTGGCCAGCGCAGGTTTTGCTAACACAGTGTTAGCTACGCCATTTTTAGTGGCAATTATCGCAGCCGTCACGCACTTGAGACTAGCGCTACAAACCAAGTAAAATCCGGCTGTCAGTGTATTTAGGGCTTAGCCCCAGATTCACTGACAGGTGGAGCCTAGCCAAGACTTCTTAGCTGAGCAAAGCCAAAAGGTGATGACAAGGTTTGGGCTGGAGCCTATTGGTTCCAGCCCAAACCCTCACCAGGCCTTATGCGCACTTAAAGGCTAATTGCATCGCTTATATGAATGGGTGCCCCTACCAAAACTGGTAGGGGCACCCATTTGTTAGCTAAGTGTTAGCAATCAGTTGTTGCCGGTCAGCTTCTCGCGCAGAGCAGCTAGAGCCTCGTCAGAAGCGAGGGTACCAGCGGCCTCAGCGGGAGCCGAGGAGTAGGAGCTGGCGGGAGCCGGAGCGGCAGCAGCCTGCTCGACGTCCTCTTCCAGAGCCTTGGCAACCTGGGCCTTGTGGGACTCCCAGCGAGCGTGAGCAGCAGCGTACTGTGCCTCCCAAGCCTCGCGCTGAGCCTCGTAGCCTTCGAGCCACTCGTTGGTCTCGGGGTCGAAGCCCTCGGGGTACTTGTAGTTGCCGTTCTCGTCGTACTCGGCAGCCATACCGTACAGCGAAGGATCGAAGTCCTCGGAGTTGGGGTCTACACCCTCGTTGGCCTGCTTGAGCGACAGGGAGATGCGGCGACGGTCCAGGTCGATGTCGATAACCTTGACGAATACCTCGTCACCGACCTTGGCAACCTGCTCGGGCACCTCGACGTGACGCTGGGCCAGCTCGGAGATGTGAACCAGACCCTCGATACCGTCCTCGACGCGCACGAACGCACCGAAGGGAACCAGCTTGGTGACCTTACCGGGCACAACCTGGCCGATAGCGTGGGCGCGGGCGAAGGCCTGCCACGGGTCTTCCTGAGTAGCCTTGAGAGACAGGGAGACACGCTCGCGGTCGAAGTCCACATCCAGGACCTCAACGGTGACTTCCTGGCCAACCTCGACAACCTCGGACGGGTGGTCGATGTGCTTCCAGGACAGCTCGGAGACGTGAACCAGACCGTCTACGCCGCCCAGGTCCACGAAGGCACCGAAGTTAACGATGGAGGAAACCACACCGCTGCGAACCTGGCCCTTCTGGAGGGTCTGCAGGAAGTTGGTGCGTACCTCGGACTGGGTCTGCTCCAGCCAGGCGCGGCGGGAAAGGACCACATTGTTGCGGTTCTTGTCCAGCTCGATGATCTTGGCCTCTAGCTCGCGGCCAACGTAGGGCTGAAGGTCGCGGACGCGACGCATTTCAACCAGGGAAGCGGGTAGGAAGCCGCGCAGACCGATGTCGAGGATGAGACCACCCTTAACGACCTCGATAACGCTACCGGTGACAACACCGTCTTCTTCCTTGATCTTTTCGATCTGACCCCAAGCGCGCTCGTACTGTGCACGCTTCTTGGACAGTAGCAGACGACCTTCCTTGTCCTCCTTCTGGAGAACCAGGGCCTCGATCTCGTCACCAACAGCAACGATCTCTTCGGGGTCTACGTCATGCTTAATGGACAGCTCACGAGAGAGGATAACGCCCTCAGTCTTGTAGCCGATATCGAGGAGGACCTCATCGCGGTCAACCTTAACAACGGTACCCTCAACGATGTCGCCATCGTCGAAGTACTTAATGGTTTCGTCGACGGCTGCGAGTAGTTCCTCGGTAGAGCCGATGTCGTTGACGGCGACCTCGTTGTTGGTCGGCTCGTTGGGCGTAGTGGTGGTCATTTAGAAGTTGCTCCGAATACGGAAAAGTAGTTGCGGACGAACATGCCTGCCCCGCATACGGTCAACTAGGTCCGTCCCAGTTAGCCGCTGCACATTGTTAAATGCTTGATCTGTTTACACAGATTAGGGGCATACGCTGCTCACCCTATCAGTTAGACAGGTATAAATAACAGGGTATTAACAACAGCTAGTAATTATCTTCTGGTGTTATCTATCACTTTTATAATTAGTGGGCGGCGTCGCGCCAGGTTTTGCCCAGCCCCACACCAACTTCTAGTTTGACGCTGAGGCTGGCGGCACTTTCCATTTGCTGGCGCACTAGCTGCTGCACCGTCTGGGCTTCACCTGGGGCGATTTCCAGCACGAGTTCGTCATGCACCTGCAGCAAGATGCGGCTAGCTAGGCCCTGCTGGCGTAGGGCAGCCTCCACATTTAGCATGGCTTGCTTGATGATGTCGGCGGCAGTGCCCTGGATGGGGGCATTGAGGGCGGCGCGCTCAGCCGCCTCGCGGGTAGCGTAGTTGTCGCTGTTTAGCCCGGGTAGATAACGACGGCGCCCGGCCATGGTCTGGGTGTAGCCCAGGGTGCGGGCCTGCTTAACTACACCGGTTAGGTACTCTTGCACTCCCCCAAAGCGCGCAAAGTAGGCTTTGCGCAGGCTGGCTGCTTCTTCACGAGAAATACCTAGCTGGCGTGAAAGCCCAAAGGTGGACAGGCCATAGGCCAGACCGTAGCTCATGGCTTTAATGTGGCTGCGCTGCTGGGAGGTGACTTCAGCGGGGTCAATGCCATGCACCAGGGCGGCCACATAGCGGTGTAGGTCCTCGCCGCTAGCAAAAGCGTCAATTAGGCCCTGATCTTTAGATAGGTGGGCCATGATGCGCATTTCGATTTGCGAGTAGTCCGCCGTCATTAGGGCTTCATAGCCCTCCCCGGGCACAAACGCTCCACGAATACGCATCCCCTCTTCAGAGCGGGCCGGAATGTTTTGCATATTGGGCTCGGTGCTAGATAGGCGCCCAGTGGTGGTTACGGTCTGCTGGAAAACAGTGTGGATGCGCCCGTCGTCGCGAGTGGTTTTACGTAGCGTCTCTACCATTTGGCGCAGCTTAATAGCGTCGCGGTGTTCTAGCAGGTAGCCCAGGAAGGGGTGAGCGGTTTTAAGGTAGAGCTCTTCTAGGGCCTCAGCGTTGGTGGTGTAACCGGTTTTGGTTTTGCGAGTTTTGGGCATATCTAGTTCTTCAAACAGCGCCACCTGCAGCTGCTTGGGGCTAGATAGGTTGATGGTGTGGCCCAGGGCGTCGTAAGCGTTTTGGGCGGCGTGGGTTACGCGCGAGTCCAGCTCGCCTAGTAGCTGCTCAAGGTAGTCCATGTCGACGCCAATACCAGCGTTTTCCATATGCGCCAAGGTGCGCGAAACCGGCAGCTCCAACTGACTTAGTAGCTGCAAAGAATCGGTTTTTTCTAGCTGCCCGGTAAGTACCGGCACCAGGGCGCGGGTCAAGGCGGCGTCGTCGGCGCTAGCTTCCCCCTGCCCCAGGCCCTCTAAATCAAGCAGGGTCTGCTCTGCTTGCCCGGTAGGCTCTTGATCAATACCTAGCCAGCGCTGGGACAGATCGGCCACGCTGTAACCACGCTGATCTGGGCGAGCGATATAGCCAGCTAGGGCGGCGTCGAAACTGACTGAGTTTAGCTCCAGGCCACGCCCGTGTAGGGCGTGCCAGGTAGATTTATAGTCGGTTACGTATTTTTCCTGGCTGCCAGCTAGATACTGGGCTAGCGCCTGCTCATCGGCGGGGCAGATAGTGGTCAGGTCAATGTTTAGGCTTTGGGCGCCATCGCTGAGAATCAGGGTGTCGGCGTCGCCCATGGCCGGGGTGAAGCAGCCGGTAACTGCCAGGGCCAGGGGCTGGTTAGCAGCCTGTAGCCACTTTTCTAGCCCGCCCGCTAGGCCGGCCAGGTGTAGCTGCTTGGCTTCCACTTTGGCTAGCTGCTCTATTTCTGCCGGCGGCATTTGGGTGTCAAAGTTTAGCTGAGCTAGGGCCTTGTCGCGCAGGGACACAAACTGCATTTGGTCCATGAAGGAAATAAATTCATGGCGCTTGCCACCAGCTAGTTTCAGCTCCCCTAGCTGCACATCTAGCTCTAAGTCAGTTAGCAGGCGGTTTAGTTTGCGGTTGCGTTTAACATCATCAAGGTGATCGCGCAGCGACTGGCCCACTTTGCCCTTGATTTCATCGGCATGGGCGTAGATGCCCTCTAGGCTTTCATAGCGGTTTAGCCATTTAGCTGCGGTTTTAGGGCCTACCCCGGGCACGCCGGGCAGGTTGTCGCTATCTTCCCCCACTAGCGCCGCCAGCTGGGGGTATTGGGCGGGGGTGACGCCGTAGCGGGCGAATACTTCCTGGGGGGTCATGCGCCGCGACACGCTCACCCCACGCACCGGGTAGAGCACGGTGGAGCGGTCTGTGACCATCTGGAAGGAGTCGCGGTCGCCTGAGGAGATGAGTACTTCGTAGCCTTGTTCTAGGCCTTGGCGGGTGAGCGTAGCCAAAATATCGTCGGCTTCAAAGTCGGGTTTGCTTAGGCAAGTTACATTTAGTGTGCCCAGCAGTTGGCGGATCAGTTCTACCTGGCCAATGAAGGCTTCAGGGGTTTTGTCGCGGGTGCCCTTGTATTCGGGATATTCGCGGGTGCGGAAGGTGCCGCCAGGTAGGTCGAAGGCCACGGCCACGTGGCTGGGCTGCTCAGCTTCAAGTAGCCCCAGGAACATGCTTAGAAAGCCGTGGACGGCGTTGGTGTGTTGGCCCGCGCCGTTGACGAAATTTTCCGCCGGTAGGGCGTAGAAGGCTCGAAATGCCATTGAATGGCCGTCAATTAGCAGCAGGCGTTTGTTATCCACTGTTTAAGGCTAGCGGTTTTTGGCTTTGCCGTGTCAGTCTTTAAGGCATGAGCGATCCCACGCAGGGCCTGATTGCTAGCGAGTCGGGCACATTAATGGAAACTTTAGCGATGCAAGTTGAGCGCCGTGACGCCCAGTGCACAGTCGTGTCTATGCCGGTTGAGGGGGCTTTGCAGGTGGTGGGGATTTTGCATGGCGGGGCTAGTGCGGCGCTGATTGAAACTGCCGCCTCGGTAGCTGCCCGCGAGGCTGCCCCCCAGGGAAAGGTGGCGGTTGGCACTGAGCTGAACGTTTCACATTTGCGTGCGGTTAGGAGTGGGCGGGTGCGTGCCACGGCCACGCCCCTGCATTTGGGGCGGCGCACCGGGGCCTATCAGGTTCATGTTCACGACGACGCCGGACGCCTCACTGCGCACGGTACGTTGCGGGTGCTGTTTTCTTAGACGTTTTTAAGCTCGGGCTGTTTTAGTGGCGCTAAAACCATTGTGGGCAGGCCCAGGGCCTCCCCACGTTTATGAGTGTGTAGCGTTAAAGCCACTGCCTTGCGGCAGAGGCGTTAAGGGTCTACTTCTTTTTGGCGCCGCCAACCTGCTCGATTACAGCGTCGGCTACCTCACGCATGGTAAGGCGACGGTTCATGGAGGTCTTTTGTAGCCAGCGGAAAGCTTCGGGTTCGCTCAGGTTCATCTGCTCTTGGAGCAGGCCCTTGGCGCGGTCAACGCGCTTGCGGGTTTCGAAACGCTCCTGCATATCCTCTAGCTCGTTTTCTAGAGAAACAATCTCTTCGAAACGGCTGTAGGCCACTTCAATGGCTGGCAGTAGGTCTGCCGGAGTGAAGGGCTTGGTTAGGTAGGCCATGGCTCCCGCGTCTGCTGCACGGCGTGCAAGTTCTAGTTGAGAGAAAGCGGTGAGCATAACCACTGCACAGGAGTGCTCTTTGATGATGGTTTCTGCGGCGGTGATCCCGTCCATAACCGGCATCTTCACATCGAGGATGCACAGGTCTGGCTTGAGTTCCTCTACAAGTCGAATTGCTTCTTCACCGTTGGAGGCTTCTCCAACAACGTCATAGCCTGCTTCGGTGAGGATTTCGACAATATCAAGTCTGATCAGGGCTTCATCTTCAGCGACGAGGACCTTGCGTGATGACATCAATGGCTCTGCACTCATGTTTGGTAGTATAGTGGAACAGGTGCTTGAAAATCTGGGTTACACTAGATGGCACACGGCCCCTCTAGCCCAACGGTAGAGGCAATCGACTCAAAATCGATCCAGTGTGGGTTCGAATCCCACGGGGGGCACTTAGGTTTTTAAATTGTTTGTGCAGGTCAAAGCTGATTTGTAAAACAAGAATCCACCCACTTAAACACATAGGGTTAGTAGGTTTTAACGACAACACAAATACCAGTGATTAGAGTCACATTAAGTTGTTGACTTCCAGAATAGCCAAAAGGCCCCGGCTAAAGCCGGGGCCTTTCAGTTTGATTTAGCTAACAAAATCAGTCGAAGTCTACCTGCTCGCCAACCGTGTGCACACGGATGGAGTTGGTAGCACCGGGGGTGCCCGGAGGCATACCGGCCACGATAACTACCTGAGCACCCTCAGGAGCTAGCTTCTTCTCGCGCAGGAAGTGGTCTACCTGCTTGACCATTTCATCGGTGTGGCGTACCTCGTCAACCTTGTAGGCGTGCACACCCCAAGAGACCGACAGCTGGTTGCAGGTGGTCTGCAACGGAGAGAAGGCCAGTAGCGGAATGTGGTTACGCAGACGCGATAGACGGCGTGCGGTGTCACCAGACTGAGTGAAGGTCACCAGGTGGGTGGCGCCAATACGCTCACCAATACCGGCAGCAGCGCGGGTGATAGCGCCACCAACGGTGTGGGGTTCACTGCCTAGCGGAGCGATGCGGTCACCACCGTTTTCCTCAACGTTTTCAATAATCGAGGCCATGGTGCGCACAGCCTCAATGGGGTAAGCACCCACGGAAGTCTCACCCGAGAGCATAACCGCGTCGGCGCCGTCGAGAATGGCGTTAGCGCAGTCAGAAGCCTCTGCACGGGTGGGGCGCGGGTTAGAAATCATGGAGTCGAGCACCTGGGTGGCCACGATAACCGGCTTAGCGTAGCGGCGGGCCAGCTCAATGGCGTGCTTTTGTACTAGCGGCACAGCCTCTAGCGGATACTCAACACCCAGGTCACCACGAGCCACCATAATGCCGTCGAAGGCATCTACGATCTGCTCTAGGTTGTCTACAGCCTGAGGCTTTTCAATCTTGGCGATCACCGGACGACGGATACCTTCCTCGTCCATGATCTGGTGAACATCTTCAATGTCCTTGGCGTTACGCACGAAGGACAAAGCGATAATGTCTGCGCCAATGTTCAGACCCCAACGTAGGTCCTCACGGTCCTTCTCACTTAGGGCGGGCACAGAAACGGCAACACCAGGCAGGTTAATGCCCTTGTGGTTAGAAACGTAGCCGGGCACCTCCACCTTGGTGATTACATCAGTGTCGGTGACGGCCACAACGCGAATGGCCACGTTGCCGTCGTCGATAAGCAGCATGTCGCCAGGAGCGCAATCTCCAGGCAGACCCTTATAAGTAGTTGAGGCGCGCTTGACGGTACCAAGCACGTCATCAATGGTAATAGTGAACTCGTCGCCCTTGTTGAGCATGACCTTCTGGTCATCCACGAAACGCCCTAGGCGAATCTTGGGACCCTGTAGGTCAACCAGGATGGCTACCGGACGGCCGGAGGCTGCAGCAGCAGCGCGCACGCGATCGATAACGACTTCCTGATCCTTAGCACTACCGTGGCTACGGTTAATACGTGCCACGTTCATGCCTGCGTCAACTAGGGCCTGTACCTGCTCGGGGGACTCGGTTGCGGGACCGAGGGTGCAAACAATTTTGGCTCTACGCATGTAAACAAGATTAGACCACAATCGGCGCTAACTGTAGCCTAAACATTCATGAAGCTAATTCAGCACCCAGTTTCACTTTCAAGCAAAACCGTCACTCTTCCTCCAAACCGGCTCCCACCTGCGTAGATGCTTTTTGTTTGCGCAGCGTTAAAAACATGCCAGTTAAACCAATTAGACACACCAAAGCTGATGTCCACACATTAAGACGAATACCTAAAATATGCTGTGCATCATCAATTCGCAGATATTCAACCCAAATACGCCCAGCCGTATAGATCACCATATAGGCCCACATGCTCACTCCCCCATGCCAGTTAAAGCGCCGCCCCAGCCACACCAACGCCGCCGCCCCAGCCAGATTCCACAAGGCCTCATACAAGAAAGTAGGGTGAAATAAGGTGCCTGGAGCGTAGCCTGCAGGCAGATGCTCTACGTCAATACGCAGTCCCCAAGGCAAAGTGGTTGGGGCACCAAAAAGCTCCTGATTAAACCAGTTACCCAGGCGCCCAACTGCTTGGGCCACCAGCAGTGTGGGGGCCAGTGCCTCAGCAAAAGTACCCACCTCAAGTTTGCGCCTACGCAGGTAAAGCCACGCCGCCAGGGCGCCGGCACCAATCCCGCCCCAAATCCCAAGGCCCCCATGCCAAACTTGCGGAATCAGAGCCAAATCTCCCTGGGGCCCAAAATAGGCATCTGGAGAGGTAATCACGTGATACAAGCGCGCCCCCACAATGCCGCAAGGCACCGCCACCAGCGCCGTATCAAGCACCACGTCCTTTTGCCCACCGCGAGCGCGGTAGCGTTTGTCGCCCCACCATACGCAGATGAAGATGCCGGTCAGGATGCATAGGGCGTAGGCGCGGATAGGGATGGGGCCTAGGTGCCAGATGGCGTTGCTGGGTGAGTCTATGGCGGTGGGGAGGGTGAGCAGTTGGGGGGTGTTCATAGGTTTTTTTCGCGGGTGAGTTTGTGTAGGGCGGGGTGGGATCCGGCTGACACTAGGTTGGAGACGAATTGTTGTATGTCGGTGGAGAGTATGGCGGCTTGGCCTACTACGACTACGTTGGCGCCGTCTTTTGCGTATTGCATGACGTCGTGGGGGCCACGTACGCCGCCGGCGGCTACGCGTATTACGCGGTTTCCTAGTACGTCTGCGATTTGGGCGAAGAGGGTGGGGTCGATTTGTCCGGTGACGTAGTCGCGGGCGTCGACGCTGATCATTTGGGCGCCTAGGGCCATGGCTTGGAGGGCTTCACGTCGTGAGCGGACTTGGACCATTGAGGTCATGCCTAGTTGGTGGGTGCGTTCGATGAGGCTTTCGAGGGCGATTTCGCTTTGAGCCTGCATGGTGAAGGTGATGCCGTCGGCGCCGTGGGCGCGGGCTTCGTGGATTTGGTAGGTGGTTACGGGTAGGTCGTTGACGATTATGGGGGCGTCTACGGCTTTGGCGACGGCGTCGAGTTGTTTGATGGAGCCTCGGTAGCCGCCTACTTGGGTTACTACTGAGATTACGCTGGCGCCTGCGGCTACGTAGGTGCGTGCGAGGGTGGCGGCGGCGGGGACTTGGCCTAGGGAGACGAAGGTGGCTGAGGCGGTTTTTACTTCGGCGATGATTTGTACAGGGCGTTCTTGGTTGCCGAGGGTGTGTGCGATGTTGCGTGCGGGTTGGGCGTGGGCGGCGAGTTCTTTGAGTTGGTCCAGGCTTACTTCGCGTTCGCGGCGTTTTTGAGCTAGGCGCACTGCGGCAACAGCGTCCATGAGCCTGCGCTTTTGTACTATTTCCACCACACCCACGTCCCTATAATCAAGCTCACAGGGGTTTGAAAGCAAATCGGCTGGTCGCGTTAGGCTGTGAGGGTGAGTGGTTTGTGGGTTTTTGTGGATGGTTTTACTGGTAGTGGTAAGAGCACTGTTGGGGCTGCTTTGGCGCGTGAGTTTGGGGGGCGCTTGGTGGCTTTGGATGATTGCGTGCAGGGTTGGGATGCTTTGGCTGCCTCTATGGAGCAGGTGGCGGTGGCTTTGCGGGGTTTGGCTGGGGGTGGCCGGGCGGTTTTGCCGCAGTGGGATTGGGTGGCGATGGCGCCGGGTGAGCCTTTGGTTTTGGGTTTTGAGCCGGTGTATGTATTTGAGGGTAGTGGGGCGTTGTATTTGGCGTATTTGCTTAGGGACCTGGGGGTGCGTATGCGTAAGGTTTGGGTTCAGGCGCCAGATGGGGTGCGCCATGAGCGGATTGCTAGGCGTGATGATTACCAGTGGGATGTGGCTAATTGGGAAGCCCAGGAGCGCTTTTGTAAGCGTTCCTGGGCTGGCTTGGATGGTTTTGTTGATCAGGTGATTGTCAACCAGTGATTTGCCTTGCCGCAGGGTTTTGTCTGCCGCTGGGCCTGCCTGTTTGCCTGCCGCCGACCCCGTTTGTTTACCTGCCACCGAGCCTGCCTGTTTGCCCGTTTGGTTTGGGGCTTGGCGCTATTTAGCGGCTGGGCCGCTATTTGCGTTTGTTGGCGGTTTTACTGGGGCTGGCAGAGGGCAGGGCGCTGGGGCTGACGGTTACCTGAACGTTGTCGTCGGAGTTGGCGGTGGCCGTGGCGGTGGCGCTGGCGTTACCAGAGTGGTCGATGGCTAGCACGTCGATGACCATGGCTACGGCCCCGTCTCCGCGAGCTTGTTCACTGGGTAGGGTCAGTAGCACACGTGAGCCTACGGGCACGTCCACTAGGTGTTCGGCGACGCCTTTGAGGGTGTTACTCATGTCGATTACGCCGGGGGCATCGGCGGGGTTCCAGGAGCTGGAGATGACTTTGGAGTCTTTCCAGTTGATTAGGCTGTAGCGGGCGATGACGGTGGAGTCGGCGCGTACCTGTTCGCCTTTACCTACCAGTAGTGAGTAGATCTGTGACTGGGTGGGTTCAGCTACTCCGCTTAGAGCTACGGTTACTTGGTCGGTGCCTACGGTTACTTTGGGGGCGCTGGCGTCAGCACTGGCTGGGGTGCCAGTGGCCACGGTGGGTAGCACGTCTACTACGGTGATTTCTTCGGTAGTGGCCCCGTTGTTGGTTACGGGGGCGCGTAGTACTAGGCGTGAGCCTTCTTTTACTCCCTCAAGGTTGTTTAGCAGGGTTTGGCCGACTTTTTCGTCTAGTAGCCCAGAGTATAGGCGTACTCCACGTCCGCCAACGGTGGTGTTTTTGCCGTCTTGGCCCGAGAATGTAGCCAGGTTCAATAGCATGCCTTGGCCTTTAACTAGGGCGCGGCCGGTGCCTTTAACTAGCTCGTCTTTAATGACTTTATCTACCGGGCTTAGGGGGTGTTTTAGATTCAGTACCGGGATGGCGCCCACGTTGCCTGAGATAGTCATGGCGTCAGCTAGTGGCGCGTCAGCGCTTAGCTGCGCGTCGGTAGCTTTAGCTGAAGACATTTGGGGGTCATGGCCACCCGATACCAGCACCGGCACTATCACCATAAGGGCGACTAGCACTATTGCCCCTAGTAGGAACCAGATTCCTTTAGGGCGTTTGCGTCCTAGCGTGGCAGTAACTACACGCTGGGCTTGGGTAACGTTAGTGGGGTCGTTTGCGCTGCGGGCGCTACGAGGTTGCTGTTCCACTTACACTCCTGTGCCTTGCCAAAAAGGGTCTATCTGCGAGCTTTGCAACTCGCTGAGTAGTTTATCCACTCGCCAGTCACTATTTGCTAGTGGATCAAGCAGCTCAAACTGGTGGGCTGAGCCGTCTTCAAGTTTGATGTTAACCCAATCGGCTTTAACTAGGCGCCCTGCCCCCTGCGCAGCTTCAATAAGTGAACCTCGCAGGTGAGCGCGGGTAGTGGCGGGAGCTGTGGGGCAATTAGCTTTATTGGCGTCAATGAAAGTGGCTAGGGCCCCGCTGCGCTCTAATTTAGTGCGCAGCCCACTTGCTGGGTCTAAATCATGGTAGGCCAAAGCTAAACGTTTTAGCCGCACATCATTTGGCGCTAGCTGGTGGCGGTTGGCGTAGGCCTGCAGTAGTTTCTTTTTAGCCGCCCAATCCACCAGGTGACTGACCTTTTCCCAATCACCGCCGCTAATGGCCTTTAGGCAGGTACGCCAAATATTTAGCACCTGGGTTTGCCAAGGGTCTAAATCCAGCTCAGTTTGCGCATATTGGCTTAAGCGTTCTAAGAATTCGCCTTGAATTTGGGCTGCGCCTAGACGCCGTCCATCAGCTAAATCCACTTTAGTGGCGCCGCGTAGATCTTTAGAAACCTCCCGGATAGCTTTGGGGGCGTTAGCCAGGGTTAAATCAGAAAAATCTTGGCCATGCTCAATAGCGTCCAACAGCAAATCCACGCTGCCTACCTTGAACAAAGTCATGGCTTGGCTCAGGTTGGAATCAGCCACAATGATGTGTAGGCGCCGCCATTTATCACCCTGGGCGTGGGGTTCATCGCGGGTGTTAATCATGGGGCGCGAGCGGGTAGTGGAGTTAGCCACCTCATTCCACATTTGGTCGGCGCGCTGAGACAGGCGATAGCTGCCATCATCAGCCAGCCAGCCGGCCCCACTGATCAGTTGGCGGGTAACCAGGAAGGGCAGCAAGCTACGAGCCTGACCCCAATAGTTATCGGTGCGCGCCAGCAGATAGTTTTCGTGACAGCCATAGCCATGACCGGCCTGGTCGCGGTTATTTTTAATGATGTGTAGTTTTTGGCCCTCCAAGCGCTCATTAGCTTGCCCAGCCAAAGACTGCACCAGCTGGTCACCGTAGCGCTCTTGGATAAGCAGATCCTCTAGACGGTCACATTCAGCTGTGGCGTATTCGGGGTGGGAACCCACATCTAAATACAGCCTCCCACCACTGGGCAAAAACACATTCGTGCTGTTATAGCGCCGGTTTATGGGCTCAAACAGGACCCTAGCCCGCTGCTCCGCATCCATCTGGCCCCCCTGAGCGGTTAGCGCATACTCGGTTTCTAAACCAAATACGCGTCGGCTAGGGGCGCGACTAGTCACTGTCCACCCTTTTGGATGAAGCTGTCTACGAACTCTTGGGCGTTTTCCTCCAGCACCGCGTCAATGTCATCAAGGATGTCGTCAAGATCTTGAATTTCAATCTGCTCTACCGGCTCTTGCCACTGGCTGCTTGAGCCCTGCCAACTAGCGCGGCTGGCATTAATTTGATTTTGGCTGTCCACTTAAACTTCCTTGATGTTTTAGCTGCTCATGTAAGTATTGGGTGATGTTTGGCTGGGGCCGCAAAGATTTCAAACTCAGCCGCACTATATGCGGCCAGCCCGGCGGCTGATAAAGAATCGAGGTCCACGAAGCCCCCACCGTATGCTCCAAATTGGCTACCGCCCAGCCACGCAAATAAGCGCGCGTATCTGGCGGGGCATTACAGACGGCGTCGGCCACCTCAGAAGGGGAAGCTAGACGCATAATGCGCCCACCGGCATCTAGTCGCTTAATAATGGCCCCGTCCACCTCACCCCATTGAATATCAAGGGCCGCCAGGCGCGGATGTTCCCAGCCGATACGCCCACGCCAACGCAGGCCCTGACACAGCTGATATTTAGCCACCCACTCCACACAGTCAGCCACAGTGGAAATATCGCTAGCTAAACCATCCAACACTCTTTGCCACAGTTCAATCACCTGGGCGGCGCTACCAATCTGGCTGGCCTCAAGTCCCCCAAAACGCTCCACACAGGCTACCTTGACAGCGTCTAACAGCTTTTGTTGAATCTGCAGGGCACTAAATTCTCCCCCAGCCGCGCTCAGCTTGGCTTTCAAAGTCAAGTCACGTGAAACCTTGTGACACTGGGCTACCACGTCACCCACTAGCAGCAGCGGCTGCAAAACCTGCGGCTGGGTTTCTAGCAGCCACAACGCCAGATTAGTGATACCCACCTTCAACAAAATCGGTACATCAAAACGGTTAGCGTCACCGCTGATTACATGGATACGCCGCCAAGCGCGCCCATCGGCGTGGGGCTCGTCGCGCATATTTAGCAAGGGGCGGGCATAGGTGGTTTGTAAACCCACACTGGTGTGGATGTAGTCGGCGCGCTGCGAAATCTGGAAGCCGCTTTGCTCGCTGCGCTCACCTAAACCCACCCGGCCGGCGCCAACCACTATTTGGCGGGTAACTAGCACCGTGGCCAGGAGTGAATTAAGCAGATCCAGGGGCAGGGCGCGGCTAACTAAATAGTTTTCGTGCGCACCCCAAGTGGCACCCTTACCATCGACATTATTTTTGTAGGCATGCACCTGCATCCCCTCAGCTTTAAGCTGGGCTAGCGCCTGGGCAGCTATCAGCTCTCCGGCCCGATCCCACACCATGGCCGCAAATGGGGTGGTGCATTCAGGGCTGGAGTATTCAGGGTGGGCGTGATCCACATAGAAACGCCCCCCATTAGCTAACACCAGGTTAGTCAGGGCCTGTCTTTGCAGCTGCTTACCGGTACGCAAACTAGCCCCCGGCGGCAGGGCCTGCTCAGCGGCCAGGTCACGCACCACTTCGCCAGCGCCCACCCCGGGCACGCCCCAGTCACACAGTCCACCAGCCAGGCTTTGCCCCGCACCACCAATCCCCTGGTTTAAACAGGCGCCCGCAGCAAGTGCGCTGGGCGCGGAGGGCTCGCGGCAATCAGCGCTACCCCCTATCTGGCTACCATCGCTGGCGCTCGCAGGGGCGCTAGGAGCTGGGCTGCCGGGTAAATCAGTTAGCAAAGATGCGTCAGCTAAATCGCGCGCCAGGCGCCCACCACGCAGGTCAGCTAGGGGATCTTCATCCTCATAATCCCAGCGCACCGCCTGGCTCCAACGCCCCGCCCGCGAAAATGGCGCATAGGCGGCCACGCTTCGCGCCGACAGCTGCATAGGGTTCATGGCGCAGCCGGGGGCTGAGATACCAAATTCTGTTTCTAAACCCACCATGCGCCGGGCTGGATCTGGCGTGTGCATCAGTGTTTAGCCCGCTTCACACTACGCACCATCACAGGCCTCTCCCCCAGCTGGCGTAGCCAACCTTCAGAGTCAGTGCTGGCGTTAAGCTCTTCTTGTTCACGCCCTGCCTGCGCCACTGCCTCCAGCAGCAAAGAGGTGCTAATACCGCCTTCAGCCCCGGCTAGTTCACGTTTAATCGCTAAGGTTTTTGCCCTAGCCACCACCGCCGCCAGGTAGGCACCTGAGATTAGCTCACTGGCGTACACCTTGCGGCAGGCACCATTAACGTAGGTGATTTCCAAAATTTCGTTGGCATGGCTAGAGGCATACAGTGCCTCCACGGTGGCGCCAATCATGATCTGTAAAGCATCTTGTCTGCTGCCGGCGCGCGCCAACTCACTAGAGGCAATTGGTAACTGCCCAGTTAGGTGCTTAGCTAAAATCTCGCCGGCAGCAAGCTTATCGGGGCGACCAATATAGATTTTTACATCTAGTCGCCCCGGCCGCAGCACTGCCGGATCAAGCATGTCTTCACGGTTAGTGGCGCCAATAATCACCACATTGTTAAGGGCCTCAACCCCATCTATTTCCGCCAGCATCTGGGGCACAATCGTGCTTTCCATATCTGAAGAAATACCCGAGCCGCGCCGGCGCAGCAGCGCCTCCATTTCATCAAAGAAAATTACCACCGGGCGCTGCTCATCAGCTAGACGCCTAGCCTGCTCAAAAATGGTGCGGATTTGGCGTTCGCTTTCACCCACGTATTTATCAAGCAGCTCAGGGCCCTTAATATTGAAAAATGCAGCCTCGCCCTGCCCCCTAGCATGCGCTAGGGAGGTAGCCACAGCCTTAGCGATAAGGGTTTTACCGCACCCCGGCGGCCCGTACAGCAGTACGCCTTTAGGGGCCGAAAGGTTATAGGAGCGATACAGCTGCGGGTGAGTAAAAGGCAGCTCAATGGCGTCACGCACGGCGCCAACCGCGTCAGCTAAACCACCAATTTCCTCAAAAGAAATATTGGGACTGTCGGGCACAATCAAATCCTGCACACCGGTGCGTTCAATTAGGCCCAGCGCCAAGTCTGCCTCCAGGTGAGCGCAAAGCATATCCCCGCTACGCAGCGGCTGCTCCAGATTTTCGCGTTGCAAACCGGGCGCCAGTTGCAGCACCTTACTAGAGCCTGAGGAAGTAGTTACCAGCACCCGCTCACTATCGAGGCGCTCGCTGACATACACCGCCTCACCCATATTCATGGGTTCACTTACCCCCACCACCACTTGGGAAGAGTTAATTAGCAGCTGGCTGCCGGCGTCAATCTTCTGCTCGGTAACGCTAGGGTGCACCGCTAAGCGCATACGCCGCGCCCCCACCATGGCCTCTAGCGCCACTAGCTGTTTGTTTTCATAAAACAGCCCCGTACACACCGCATAACTAAGGGGCGGCTGGCGTAGCCTTTCTAGCTGACTATCAACCTGCTCTAAACGCTGTTTGGCGCGTTTTAAACCCGCCGCCAATCGCTCGTTTTTAGCCGCCAAACTGGCAGCTTCAGCCTGCAACTGGCGTACCTGGCCAACTAGCACTAGCGGGTCAACTTTTGCTCTACCCATGCCTGTGAAAGCTACTCCTTAAAAGCGGGGCGCTGGACAGCGTCTAGCCCCAAAGTTTGTGCTACCTGATCAGTTAGTGCCCCACGGGTACTGGTAGCTTGCACGTTTACTTCAGTGGCGTCGTCGGGCTGCTTAACCAGGCAGTCACGCAGAACCTTACGCACTTTACGGTCTGTGCTGGTGCGCTCGTCGACGTCGTCGGCCACCCAGTAACCAGACTCGTCATAAGCCCCACCCCTACCGGTTTGACGGCGGCTAAGCGGCTTAGAGCCAGCCGCTAAACGACGGGCTAAAACCAGGAAACCGGTATGCCCCACCATACGGTGATCGGGGCGCACCGCCAAGCCATCTACATGCCAGCCACGCGACATGGTTTCCCAAGCCAGCGGCTCGCTAAAGCTCTGAGTGCCTCGCAGCGCCTCAACCGTACGCGACATCTGAGTGACGGTAGCCACATAGGCGCAAAATACGCCGCCGGGAGCCAATGCCCGGGCGCTTTGCTCCACGTTCTCCCAGGGAGCCAGCATGTCTAGCACCACTCGGTCAATCGAAGCATCCTCCACCAAATCAGCTACCACCTGGGCAAAGTCACCGCTATGTAGCTGCCAGGCACGGTGGTGGCGGCCAAACCAGGCGTCAACATTGGCGGCGGCAATGCGGGCAAAGTCTTCACGGCGCTCAATGGAGATAAGTTTGCCTTCTTCCCCAATGGCGCTTAGCAGGCTCATGGTTAGCGCCCCTGAGCCCACCCCGGCCTCTAGCACGCGGGCGCCGGGGAAAATATCGGCCATGGCCACAATATTTCCTGAGTCTTTGGGGTAAACCACCTGAGCCCCACGCGGCATAGATAGCACATAGTCGGCTAACAGCGGACGCATAATCATCAGTTCATGGCCACTAGCGGTTTCAATGACGCTACCCTCGTTTAACCCCACAATTTCACTGTGGTGCAAATTGCCGCGTACCGACTGGAAATAGCCGCCTTCTTCAAGCACAAAGGTGCTCATGCGCTTTTTAGTGTCGGTGATCTGGACGCGCTCACCATAGCGCAACGGCCCACGCCGCCCGTCTTGGCCCAGGCGCTGTTGGGTGGCGACTTTGGCTACCTCACGCTTGGCCCGAATAACGGTGGCTGCTACCTGGTCTAGGGCTGGCTCAGCCTCGGGGGGCTGGGGGCTGTTTTCGATTTCCTCACTCATCCCCACCAGTGTAAGGGCTACCTAATTGCCACCAGTATTGCTGGGACATAGGTCACTAGCTTGCTAGCTAATAGGGAAATAGTGCGCCTCCCTTAAAACTAAAGGAGGCTAGGGTTTGTTAATTTTGTAGGTATGGATGGGCATTTAGATAATTCACACGACGGCGCGGCAGCGAGCACCGCCACCGCCTCGGCTAGCTCCCCAGGCCCTACAGCCCCAAGTACCAGCCCCAGCTCAGGCACCCAGCCCAGCTTGAGCCCCAGCCCTGCGGGCAGCAAACGCAACGCCCTGTCTCCCTCGCGGGTAAAAGATTTTAAGCAGTGCCCACTACTGTTTAGGTTTCGCTGCGTAGACCGCCTTGAAGAGCCCGGCTCTCTGGCTACCCACAAGGGTACGGTGGTACATGCAGTGCTCGAAGACCTATTTGATCTACCTGCCGCCCAGCGCACCGAAGCTGCCGCCCAGGCCATGCTTGAGCCCCACTGGCAAGCCCATCGCCAGGCTAACCCGGCGGTTATGGATCTATTTGCTGACCCCAGCCAGGTAGAGCCCTGGTTGGAGCAGGGGCGCGCACTTATTTCTAACTACTTCCGCATGGAACTACCTCAGCGCCTAGAGCCGGCCCAACGTGAGCTGTTCGTGCAGGCTAAAACCGATTCGGGGCTGCTGCTGCGCGGCTTTGTGGACCGGTTAGATGTGGCCCCAAATGGGGCTATGCGGGTAGTTGACTATAAAACCGGTAAAGCCCCCGCCCCGCGTTTTATCGCTGAAGCCCTATTCCAGCTGCGTTTTTATGCGCTGGTGTTAAAGCGGATGCGTGGGGTTATGCCGGCGCGTTTGCAATTGCTTTACCTTAAAGACACCAAAACGCTAAGCCACGACCCTCACCCTAGTGAACTTATCGAGGTTGAGAAGCAATTAGAGCAAACTTGGAACGAAATTTTTGCTTGCGCCCAGCGTCAGTATTTCCCACCGCGTAAAAGTGTTTTGTGTGGCTGGTGTGCTCACCAGGAGTTTTGCCCGCTATTTGGGGGTAAAGAGCCCCAGATGCCAGTAGAGAAGTTGAGTTACATGCTCAGCGCCCATGACTAAATTGCTAACCTTTGCCTATGGAGTATCGCCAGTTAGGACGCAGTGGGTTACGGATCTCTTCGCTAGGTCTGGGCACAATGACATGGGGCAACGACACTGATGCCACTAGTGCCCGTGAGCAGCTGGAATTATTCGTAGATAAGGGCGGCACACTGGTTGATACGGCTGCCTCATATGTAGGCGGTGACAGTGAAAAGCTGCTGGGCCAGCTGCTGGCTAAGCACATTTCGCGCCGTGAAGTGGTGCTGGTATCTAAAGCCGGGGTGCGTTCGTGGCGTACCGGTAAGCGTAGCGCGGTTACTGACGCTGGGCGCGGCACGCTGCTAGACACGCTCGATGATTCTTTGGCACGCTTGGGCACTGACCACCTGGATTTGTGGCTGGTGCAGATCCCCGACTACTACACGCCCATGGAGGAGACAGCCTCGGCTCTAGAGATAGCTGTGCGTAGTGGTCGTACCCGCTATGTGGGGGTGTCTAACTATCCTGCCTGGGCTGCGGTGCATATGGCTGATCTGCTTGGTAGCGCTATTGGTATGGCCGGGGTGCAAACTGAGTATTCCCTGCTTAACCGTAGCGCTGAGCAGGAGTTGATTCCTGCCGCCCAGGAGCTGGGTTTTGGGATTATGGGCTGGTCTGCTTTGGGGCGCGGGGTGCTTACCGGCAAGTACCGTAACGCCACTCCCCCCGACTCGCGTGGTGCCTCGGCGCATTTGGCTGGGTTTGTGGCCCCGTATTTGAACGACGACGCCGCCCGCGTGGTTAACGCGGTGGCGACGGCGGCTGCGGGCTTGGAGCGTAGCCCGCTTGAGGTGGCTTTGGCTTGGGCGCGTGGCAGTGATGGGATTGACTGTTCGATAGTTGGCGCGCGCAATACCCACCAGCTGCGCGACATACTGGCGGCTGCAGACCTGCAGCTAGAGCCTCAGATCCGGCATGTGTTAAACGAGGTTAGTTAAGGCTTTTCGTTTTCCTCGTCGTCCTCGTCTTCATCGATGTCTTCGTCGTCGTCAAAGTCTTCGACGTCGTAGTCTTCGTCCTCGTCGTCTTCGTAGTCTTCTTCATCAAAGTCATCGTCTTCATCAGCGTCGACAATGTCCAGGGGAAGCTCGATACCAAAGGCGGTGAACAGGGCGTCGTCGTAGGTGAAGAAGGCGTCAGCGAGACGGTCTTCAGCGGCGATTACTGCCGGCGAGAATTCGTCGCCGGTGGAGGATGCTTCAAAGTGTTGCTCTAAAGCGGCAATGAGTCGGTTAAGTGCTGCGCGCGGATCTGTAGCCATATGCCAAGGTTAGCGAGATTTTCTCCCCCGCGCAGCGATTAGGTAATAATCAGTTGTAGTTTGCCGGCTGTAGTTTGTGCCTTGGCCCGGGGATATTAACCCCGGGCCAAGGCACAAAAGCTGCTTTTACTCGTTTAGACCTAGCTGCTCACGCACAAAGTCCACAAACAGGTCTTCACCCTTGATGCGGCTGGTTTCTTCAGGGCCAACCACCACGCGTACGCCGTCGCGCAGAATCTGGGAGGCGCCGCCGTCGGGACCCAGGGGTAAAATCACCCATTCTTTAGCCGGGCGGTAGCGCTTGGTGGGTGCGCCGCCAGCAATAATGGATTTGATGTTGGTAGCTACCACTTCGGCGTGTGCGCGGGCGGCGTCGGCGCGCTTAGATTCACGCACGTCGGTTAGGTCACCGATAGCCCACACGTGGGGGTGGTCGATTACGCGCAGGTATTCATCCACCCGGATAGTGCCGTCATAGTGGCGGATGTCGGCGTAGGACTGGCCTAGGAAGGAGCTGGCCACTCGCGCCCCATAGGCGCGGAACCAAATGTCGGCTTCAATGGTGCGCCCAGCCTTGGTTTCCACAGTGAAGGGAGACAAGGTGGCCACATCAGTGGAAGGCAGGTAAGCCAGCTTGTCGCCGGTAATGATTTCTACGCCGCGATCAAGTAGCTGGGCGCGGATAGCTTCACGCAGTTCACTCTTGTAGTCGCTGGAGCACAAAATATCGTCGGCGCTCTCAACCATAATTACGTGCAGGTCAGGGAAGGCGGAGGTGATTTCACCAGCTAGCTCCACCCCCACTGCGCCGGCACCCAAAATCAGTACCCGCCTGGCAGCCGCTAGGGCGTCATTGGTGCGGGCAATACGGGCCTTGGCCACCGCTGAGGGTGAATCCATGTGCTTAGCCGGGAAGGGGTAGGCCGTGCCGGTAGCTAAAATCAGCTGGTCAGCTTCAATTACCTGGCCATCGGAGGTGCGCACGGTGGTGCCATCTACGCTCATGGCGGTGGCGTGAACTACGCGACCGTTTTTAAGTAGGTGGTCGTAGGGCAAGAAGATTTTTTGTGCCCAGTCGGGGTCAACCGTGGCGCGCAGCGCTGCCGCATGGTTAACGAAAGTGTCTTTTTGTTCGATCAGAGTTACTTCGGCACACTCGTCTAGGGCTTTAGCTGCAGTGATACCGCCATAGCCACCACCGACAATAGTGACGCGAACCATAATACTTCTCCCGGGTAATAGGTTGGGTGGCCATGCCGCGTCGCTTGCGGCGGCCTTAGTTAAAGCCTAGCGCACCTAGGCCTTAAGTCCACGGTTTTACTGAAGCCTAGTTGTGCGCTTAGCCTCAGCCATGCAGCGAAAAGACCGACTTTAGGCCGGCTACGAGCTTACTTAAGGCTGCTACGAGCTTACTCATCGGATGATCAATAGAGTCATATCTACGCCGCAACCATAGGCCAATTAGCGCCCCTAGCGCTGAAAGCTGCATTAGCATTGAAGGCGACACCACCTGGCGCGAGTACAGCTCACTAAAGTATTTCATTGTAATGGGGTCCAGCCTAACTATAGAAAGCCTTATTAACTCATCGCTAATGTCTTCAAGCAGACGTTGGTTTCCCTCATAATCGAACGTTAACCAGGCAAGTAGCATAGCTACCAGTGCCACCAGCGGATAGGCAAAGTGGGGCCTTATCTCGCGCACTATAAACCCACAGATAAAAGTCAACAGCAACATGGACCCTCCCAGCAAACCAAATTCTGCCACGCGTATCAGTGCCAGTAACCACCACTGGGGCCTGGTATCTAAGGCCTCAAAAGAGTTGGTCCTTTCAAACACCTCGTTATAAACCATCAGGCCACAGAAGTAGAAGAACCCAATCCAAGATACATATACGAGACAGATAAAGGCAGAAGTATTCGTGCCATCGTTGAAATAGGGAACAGGCTCAGGGCCATCTGCAGCAGTCTTTTTGTGGCTTACTCGCTTTGGGGCATCGCTTTCAGCGCCAGAGGATTTTCTAGCCTTCTGCTCTACCTGCTCCACAGTGTCAAACGCCTTGCTAATTTCTGCCGGATCCACCAGGGCCTGCTCACAGTCAGCAAAAGCTTGCGTTAACTGCCTTTTTGCAGCTAGCGCCGCCGGTGAAACTTCATCGGCGGCGCTAGCAGCTTGATACTGCCTAAGAGCAGCAATTAAACGGTCAAGTGAGGCTCCAGGGTCAGTCTCCATGTCCTAACCATAGCCTCATGTATGTGCCTGGGCACATATTTAGGCTAAACCACGGCGCTTGAGTAGGTGCTCCAAGCTGGGCTTACGTCCTGCAAAGCGCTGGTAGCTAAGAGCCGCCTCGCGGCTGTCGCCACGGCTGAGGAACTCATCGCGGAAGCGCTGACCGGCCTGACGGTTAAGTCCGCCGTCGTTGTCAGCCTCAGTGCCAATCGCGCCCAGGCCAGCGGTGCGGAACCAGGCCACCGCGTCGGCGTCCATAACTTCGCTCCAAATGTAGGCGTAGTAGGCGGCGTCGTAGCCCCCACCAAAGGCGTGGGAGAAGTAGGCGGTGCGGTAACGCGGCAGCACTAGGGCGTCGTCGATACCAGCCTGGGCTAGTGCCTGGTGTTCAAATTCCTCCACCTGCTCAGCCTCGGTGGGTACCTGCTCGGGGGCAAGCTGGTGCCAAGCCTGGTCTAGTAGGGCTGCGCCTAGGTATTCGCTGGTCATGTAGCCCTGGCCGAAACTACCCTGGGCCCGCAGCTGCTCTAGCAGGTTGGCGGGCATGGGCTCACCGGTTACGTGGTGGCGGGCGTAGCGGGCCAGTACCTGGGGGTGTAGCGCCCAGTTTTCGTTGACCTGGGAGGGGAACTCCACCACGTCACGGGCTACGTTAGTGCCGTTAACTGACGGATAGTAGGTGGCCCCAAACATGCCGTGTAGGGCGTGACCAAACTCGTGGAAGCAAGTAATTACGTTGTCCCAGCTAAGCAAGGTGGGTCCAGAAGCGGGCTTGGTGATGTTTAGGCAGTTAATGATGATCGGCTTGGTGTCAGTCAAGGCGCCGGGCTCATTAAAAGTATTCATCCAGGCGCCACCGGACTTACCGGCGCGGGCGTAGTAGTCACCCACAAATAGCGCCAGCACACTGCCGTCAGCTTCGCGCACTTCCCATACACGCAGGTCAGGATCATACATGTGAGCGGACAGGTCTTCACGCTCGTGGAAAGTGATGCCGTAGAGGCGGTTGGCGGCAAAGAAAACACCGTCAATGACGTTATTTAGCTCCAGGTAGGGGGCCAAAATCTCGTCATCCACACCGAACAGTTCTTTACGTTCGGCTTCCTCATAGCGCAGCCAGTCTGCGGTGGTGAACTCGACGCCGGGCTCAGCCTGAGCCATACGCTGGGCTAGACGCTGTCCATCACGGCGGGCGTTGGCCATAGCCGGACCGGCCAGGCGTGAAAGCATGGCGTTTACGGCCTCAGTAGTTTTAGCTGCAGATTCTGCGGCCACACTAGCGGCGTGGTGTTCAAAACCCAATAGCTGGGCGCGCTGGGCGCGTAGCTTAGCTAGCTGCTCAACGATCTGACGGGTGTCACGCTCGCCCCCAAAGTTACGGCTCTTAGCCTTGTTAAGTAGGGCTACGCGCTCTTCGTGGCTTTCTAGCGTGGCCAGCTGCGGGGTCAGGGTAAAGTTGGCTACCCCACTGGCGTGGATTTCGTCAGTAACCAGGGTGTGGAAACGCGCCGAAAGCTTAGTGATGGCGGCGTTTAGTTCACGCAGTTTAGCCAGGTCTTGGCCTTCTAGGGCCACGCCGTCGCGCTCAAATTCTTCTACCGCCAAGGTGATTACGCGCTTGGTTTCCTCGTCAAATTCCTGGCCTGACTGGGCCAGCTGCTTGTAGCGACGATACATGCGTGCATCTAGCGAGTAGGCGTCTGAGTGCTCGCTCAGTTCGGGAGCTAGGCACTCTTCTAGGTCATCTAGATCCGGGCAGTAGGTGGCTGAAGTTAGTGCACCTAGAGCGATTAGGGCGCGCTCAAGTAGGGCGCCGCTAAGTTCGCAGGCCACCACGGTGTTGTCAACGGTGGGCGGCTGCGGGTTGGTGGCGATAGCTTCCCACTGGGCGCGCTGCTGGCGCATACCGGCGCGGATAGCGGGTTCAAAGTCTTCATGCTTTAGCACGCTAAAGTCAGGTAGGCCTAGTTCTAGGTCCCAGGGCTTAGCTAGCGGGTTAGCCGGGTCGAGATCGGCCTCCATGGCTGCGATAGTGGCTGAGAAAAGTTCACTCATGTACCTATGTTGGCACACTTGCTCGCTACATATTCGTAATCTTTCGCGCCCCGCGTGCGTCAAGGCCCGACGGCGTCAAAAGTGGTGCCGGTTAGCTGTCCGGTTAAGTCAGCGCTTTGGGCTCTGGCTAGCGGTTTAGCCAGCGGTCACGCCCCCAGTGGAATAGGTGGCGCAGCCCTAAACCAAGCAGCGCCCCCATCCCAGCGCATGGCAAGGCGTAGCGGCTAACTTCCCAGTAGGCGATATCGAGCATCAGCGCGCCGTGGAAGAAAGTGCGCGTGGCGTCTTCAAAAAACAGCATCACCCAGGTGGTTAGTAGCGCCATGGCCACCACAAAGGGGTAGGAAATAAAGGCGCGCACCTGGCGAATTTTTGGCCCGGCACAGAAAAACACGGCTAGCAGCATAAATGGGCCCAGTGAGCCGACCCCGGTGAAGGAATCTAGGAACTGTAGCAATCCTAGTGGGATACGGATTTGGCCCACCGGGGTGTACAGATAAGAGTGCACCACCATATACACAATTAGGGTTACTACCTGCGAAAACGTAAACCAGGCGGTGTATTTAGCCAGGGCTAGCCAGGTAGGTACCTGCTCATCTTGGGCCGGACCAAAGCCAACCGCATGTGAAAAATCAGGGTCGACGGCGTCGTCGTAAGTTACGTTGTCGGGCAAGTGATAGCTGGTCCCCGTAGCGCTGGTATTACCCAATTTTCCCCCTGTAATGCCTTGATGCCCTTATCCTAGTTCAGTGCTGGTGGATTTAACTATTTAGCCAGATTATCCTCAAAATGTCAGCTATTTAGGAGTCAGTTATGAGTGCGTGTCCTACCCTACCGGTTATGGTCAGCCTGGCACGCATTGTCAGCCAAGGTTTAGTGCCAGCTACCAGCGCCACTAGCGTAGTGCAGGCAGTTAACAATCTGCTGGCGGTGCAAGGCCAACAGGTTTCAGCCCTACCCCACGCCCTATTGGAGCGCACCCCGGGCGCAAAGTTCGCTGATGTAACCACAGCTTTTAACCAGTTAGAGTTGGTGCGCTCGCGACCCATGCGCGGCACCGTGCATATTACTAGCGCAGCTGACTACCACTGGCTTCGGCTAACCCTAAATCAGCGCTCCAACTATAGTTTGCGCAATCAGTTAGTTCTAGGGGGCATTAGCGAAACTGACCTAGAGACCGCCTGGCAGTTAGTAAAAACCCACGCCCCCACGCAGGGCATTAGACGCAAAGACATGTTTGCCCTGTGGCTGCAAGCGGGCCTGGCCGTTAAAGCCCAAAATGCCACTTCCCCCCAGGCTCCCGCCTCACCGCAAGCAAGGGTTAACCGCTGGTGCAATTTGATGATGTGGCAGCTGGATCGACAAGGTCTAGTAGTGGAGGCTCCTATGGGCACCAATGAGCATCGTTTCATTGACGCCACCTGCCTACCTGCCGCCACCAGTGCGGCTAGTGGCTTTAAATTTGATCCAGCTGATCTGCGCGCGGCGCGTATGGAAGTAGCTAGGCGCTACGCCTACGGGCACGGCCCTGTAAGCGTAGCTGATCTGGCTCGTTGGGCCGCTTTACCGGTAACTCAGGCCCGCCAAGCCCTAGAAGATGCAGTTAGTAACAGCGAGCTAATTGTCCGCGTAAAAATCGAGGAAAATACATTTACTCCCGCTGCGCCACCTAAAGCTGTCAAAGAGTATAATCAGCTGTTATATATGCGCGCAGATTTACCTGATCTGTTAGCAGATAATCTATCCCAGGCCCGCAGGTTAATTTATTTACCCGCTTTTGATGAGCTGCATGTAGGCTACCGTAACCGCACCTGTCTTACTGATGAAGCAGGTGAAAAGCTTATTTGTCCTACCGCTAACGGTTTATTTAGGCCCTTAATTGTTAATAATGGCCGACTTATCGCGGTACGGCCGGCATCTAGCGGGGTTATCTGGTTAGACAAACCCACCCCTTACATGGACAAACGAGTAAATAAACTAGTCGACAATAGGTTAGAAAGTTTACAATAGGTCATAAGCTTGACCCCTTTCCCTAGGACTCCAAAATGTCAGCCCTTACTATTTTTCACACCGGCAGCGTTATCGTTGATGAAGCTTTGCTCTACCGTCGTCCCAGCGACCACCCGTTAGCTTGGACCCACCTGCTACGCGATGAGTCACGGTTAGTTGAGGTACCGGTATCGTGCTACCTGCTTGAGGGCCCCCATGGGCGCTTGCTCATTGACACCGGCTGGCACCCAGATAACCGCACCAAACTAGGCCAAATAGCTAACCTACGTCAACAATACTTAGCTAAAAGGGCAGTTTTACCGCAAGGCCAGGCTATTGACGAGCAGCTAGCGAAAATGGGTATTAGCCCTAAAGATCTTGACCTAGTGATGCTCTCACACCTGCACTGCGATCACGCTGATGGTTTGCGCCTAGTTAAAGACGCCCCCGGCATTATGGTCTCTAAAGCCGAGTGGTGCGCCGCCAAACGAGACCACCTACGCTACCTGCCCCACCAGTGGAAACATGTAGCTATCAACACCTATCCGTGGAACACCAAAATTGGTCCTTGGGATGCAGGATTTGATGTCTATGGGGATGGCTCCGTGGTTACAGTGGCCCTACCGGGTCACTCCTATGGGCTAACTGCCACCATTATTCGCTCTTCTAACATTTCCAGCTCCGACCCGGCCCGCTGGGTACCTAATGCTTCTGGCAACAGCGTCCACGACGGGCGCGAGTTCGTTTTGCTTACCTCCGACGCCGGCTATGGGCGCCCCTCCCTGGAAGAGGATCTACGTCCTGGCGTGGTTATCAAGGCCGGCTGGGCGCGCCGCTCCCTGGACTGGATTCGCCAGGTGTCTAAAGACCCGCGCTGTCTACGCGTAATCGCCAGCCACGACCCTGAAATTATTCCTGGAACCATACAGCTCTAGAGCGGCCCTAAATCGGCTAAAGCCCCAGTTTGACTGATTTAGTTGGCACCCTCTAGCGCGCCTTTAAGCACCCTAGCTTAATGTTTGTTCTGCCGGCCTTAGGCCGGCAGAACAAGTTTTTGTAAGGGTTTAAATTTTGTACAGATTCGCCCGGTTGCGGCCAATGCGGGCAGCCTGGTAACAGCTGGCCCTATGGTTTAGGCGTCAATGCGCTCGCGGTCTACCTCATCAGCACTGTCGATAATAAACTCGCGCCTAGGGGCCACACTTGAACCCATAAGGAGCTCAAAGGTGGATTCGGCCAGTTCCACCGCCGCCTCATCAGCTAGCGTGATTCGGCGCAGCATCCGGTGCTGGGGTTCCATAGTGGTTTCAGCCAACTGGTGGGCATCCATTTCACCCAAACCCTTATAGCGTTGAGGTTCTTTAAAAGTGCGCCCCTGCTTTTCTAGCTTACCTAAAGTGTTAACCAACTCTTCATCAGAGTAGGTGTAGATAATTTCTTTCTTTTTACGTCCCTTAGCACTGACCTCAATGCGGTGCAGCGGCGGTACCGCAGCGTAAACTCGCCCCGCCTCAATCATGGGGCGCATATAGCGGAAGAACAGCGTAAGCAGCAGGGTGCGGATGTGGGCGCCGTCGACGTCAGCATCAGTCATCAAAATAACCTTGCCGTAACGGGCTGAGGAAATATCGAAGGTGCGTCCACTGCCAGCCCCTACCACCTGGATGATGGCGGCGCATTCAGCGTTATGCAGCATGTCGGCGGCGGAAGCTTTTTGCACGTTAAGGATCTTGCCGCGAATAGGCAGCAAAGCCTGGTTTTCGCTGTTGCGCGCATTTTTGGCGGTACCCAGCGCCGAGTCACCCTCAACGATAAACAGCTCGGATGTGGCCACGTCGTCGCTACGGCAGTCAGCTAGTTTAGCGGGCAGGGTGGAAGTTTCCAGCGCAGTTTTACGTCGGGTAATTTCCTTATGCATCCGGGCACTTACACGCGCACGCATCTCCCCCACAATTTTTTCTTGCAGGGCCCGCGCCTGGGCTTTAAGGTCACGCTTGGGGCTGTTAAGCAGAGCGGTTAGCTCTTTTTCCACCACCGCGGCCACAATGGCTCGCACCGGGGCGGTGCCTAGAACTTCTTTAGTTTGCCCCTCAAACTGCGGCTCGGGCACGCGCACGGTAACCACTGCGGTCAGGCCAGCTAAAACGTCGTCTTTTTCAATTTTACCGTCGCGCGAGTTTAGCTTTAAGGCGCGCGAATTGGCGCTGATCTGTTTGCGCATCACCTTAACTACGGCCTGCTCAAAGCCGGTTAGGTGGGTGCCGCCCATAGGCGTGGCAATAATGTTTACAAAGGAACGCTCACAGGTGTCGTAGCCTATCCCCCAGCGTAGCGCCACATCCACCTGGCAGGTGCGCTCCACCTCTAGCGGGCGAAGGTGTCCACGCTCGTCAAGCTGCTGGACAGTCTCGTTATAGGTGCCCTGGCCGGTGAGGCGGAAAGTATCGGTCACTGAGCCGTCTTTCGCCAGGTAGTCAACAAAGTCGGCAGTGCCCCCCAAGGCCAGGTAGGTTTGGGGACCGGTGGGTTTGCGGGCGTCAGTCGCGTCAGTTTCATTGTCGACGACGACGCTGGCTCGCTCATCGATTAGCCGCAGGCTCAGCCCGGGCACCAAAAACGAAGTTTGGCGCAGCCGCGAGGCTAAAGCGGCGCCGTCGTAGTCATTGGGGCTGGGGAAAATCTGCCGGTCAGCCCAGTAACGCACCCGCGTGCCGCTAACCCCTCGCTTAACCTTACCCACAACCCGCAGTTCACTGGCCTCATCGAAGGCAGTAAAGGGGCTGTTGGGGCTCATGCCGCTTGAATCATCAAAGATTCCTGGCTCACCGCGCCTAAAACTCATGGCGTAGGTTTTGCCGCCGCGATCTACCTGCACATCCATGCGGGCAGACAGGGCGTTAACCACTGAGGCGCCCACCCCGTGCAAACCGCCGGCAGCGCCATAGAGGCCGCCGCCGAATTTACCGCCGGCATGCAACTTGGTGTAAACCAGCTCCACTCCGCTCAGCCCAGTGGAAGGCTCAGTGTCTACCGGCACCCCACGTCCGTCGTCACGCACCTCAATTGAGCCATCTGTATGCACAAATACGTCAATATTTTTGGCGTAACCTTCAAGTGCCTCGTCAACGGCGTTATCTACTATTTCCCAAACGCAATGCATCAGTCCACGCTGATCGGTAGAACCGATATACATGCCTGGACGCTTGCGAACCGCTTCTAGGCCTTCTAAAACGGACAGATGACGAGCGGAGTAGGCAGGGGCTTCGGACACGTGTACAACCTATCTGATTGCGCCAATTAATGCATATTGCGGGTGTATCTGTGGGTGAACACACTGCGCCAACAGCAAAAATAGGGCTTTAGAAGGACAAAATCTTAAAAACCTATGTTGGTATTAAGTCATGAATGTTAGCAGCGTATTGAATCAGTCAGGTAGCCAGGCGGTTGAGCCGCTCAATGTGGCAGACCGCTGCGACCTTTGCGGGGCGCGCGCTTACATGCGCGCGGTGCTAATGAACGGGCCGCTACTGTTTTGCGCCCACCACGGCAAGGCCAATTTGGAGGCGCTGCGCGCCCAGGCTTTGCGCATTGATGACTTTACCGACGAGCTCGACTAAGCATCACCCATTGCTCGACTGAGCCCCAACCATTGACTGATCAACAACCAAAGTAAAGCGGCCCCCTAGCTAACAGC
>ERZ772966.96-NODE-96-length-35724-cov-22.804985_pt1 | contig 35724 bp, 9 predicted proteins | sample MGYA00580680_ERZ772966 | MGnify/ENA primary metagenome ERZ772966 (study PRJEB29015, sample SAMEA2738055) | human oral metagenome | biome: human oral; feature: human-associated habitat; material: saliva | place: China | collected 2225 ...
AAAGTCACAGGGTTTTCTCAGGTTGCCTCGGGGCTCCCACAAGGTTGGCCTCCTACAGTAGGTGTCATCACAAGGGAATACGGCACGGGCCAATCGGGTCCGGGAGAAGCCGACGAGAATCGTTTTGAGGAGTCATCTGGGAGAACTCGCACTGTGTTGATGGGATACGCCGTGGGGCCGACCGCAAGGTCGGCCCCACGGCGTATCTGCGCCCGCGGTGAGGCATCCCATAAGAGGTGACGATCGGATGCAAGTAAGAGTGGTCAGAGTCCGCATTGCTTGGGGTGGTCGCACGTGGGTGTCGTGGCGCGGCGAGAGAGGTGTGAGCGCTTTGTTGTTGGTGGCGAATGGTACTGTGGGTGGGGTGCACACTTCGGTGATTGCCGCATCGTGAGAAGGATTGGCGTCACAAGCGGCTGACGTTAGTGTGCGGAGTAATGTGTGATGCGCGTTCGTGTCGCATGGTCCGAACCGCCGTTTACCGAATTGTCAACACAGGGAGCATAGTCATGTCTCGTCGACACATGGCGGCGCTTGCAGTAGCGCTGACCGGGGTTGTTTCTTTCTCTACGGTCAGCGTTCCCGCAGCGTTCGCGGCCGACTCTGGGGCGGTGTCGCACTCCAGCGTTGTCGCGCCGGCCGCGCAGCCCAATCCGTCCGAAGATTTCGAGATCGACAAGAACGGTGTTCTCACCGCCTACACGGGAACCGCCACGGAGGTCACGATCCCCGACGGTGTCACCGAGATCAGCACTGAGGCGTTCAATAACGCGCAGCTGACGACGCTGTGGATCCCCGCGAGCGTACGTGTCATCGGCGATGATGCCTTCGTGAGTCAGGAGCTGAAGGAGCTCACCTTCCAGGATGACAAGGAGCATCCCTCCCAGCTCACCACGATTGGGGATCGTGCGTTCCAGTCAACGACTCTGAAGACCTTGACGCTGCCGGGCTCCGTGGTGACGATCGGCTACAACGCGTTTGCGGGGATGAGTGGGCTCACGTCGATCCGCCTGGGAGCCAATGTTGGTGCGGACCAGCTGGTGGCGGCCTTTGTGGGAACAAGCGCGCTCACTTCCATCGAGGTCGATGCTGCCAACACAAACTACGCGAGCGTCGACGGTGTCTTGTATTCGAAGGATCATTCGCACCTGATTGCCTATCCGCAGGCAAAGAATAGGGGAGGGGCCTACGCAGTCGTTGGTGGGGTCACGCAGATCGATGACTACGCGTTCGCGGGTGCGACCATTGCGACGGTGACGCTGCCTTCCTCGCTGCGCACGATCGGTGAGTACGCGTTTGAAAGCTCTCGGCTCACGTCTGTGACCCTGCCGGATTCGTTTGAGACGATCGGTTCCTGGGCGTTTTCGTACGCCCCGAATCTTGCTCGGGTGGACTTGGGTGGTACGACCACGGTGTCGGACAATGCCTTCCTGAACGATCTCGCGTTGACCGAGGTGAACCTGCGCCCCGATTTGGGAAGGCTCACGGCGGTCGGTGCCGATGCGTTCGGTGGCTGCACGAAGCTGGCCAGCTTGGTTGTTCCTGCGTCGGTCACCTCGCTCGAGGGCGTGTCGAATACCGGTGTGGATACGCTCGAGCTGGGGGAGCGGGTGAGTTATCTGCGCATGGTCACGCGCGGCACCCGCAACGTCCGCCACATTGTCGTACGCGGCGGCGTGGACGGCGAGTTCTACTCCGAGGGCCGTGCCTCGAACGGTCGCCCGGAGAGTGCATTCTTCGGTGAGGGGATGACGACGTTCTCCTTCTGGAGCGAGACACCGCGCGTCATTGTGTTGCCTTCGACCGTGACCTCGCTGCAACTTGACGAAGAAGCCGACGCCGACACGAAGGCGAACACCACCATCTACGTTGCTGGGGCCAAGGGATCGCAGGCCTGGAAGACAGTCAAGGCAGCGATGGAGAGTGCCGGATACAAAACGGCGAACCTGTTGGAATACTCCGCGCCCACGCTCGCTCTGTCGGGCACTGGCATCGCCGAGGCCGGGGCAGGGTATGCGCTGAACGCGGACTTGGGTGCGCCGACGACGGTGACCGTCACCGCTACCGGCGGCACCCAGGACGTGCGCGAGGCGCGCTTCGTTCAGGTTGGGCCGGGCAATGCCGAAACCGTCCTCCAAGACTGGAGTGCGCTCACGTCTGGTACGGCATCCTTCGCGTGGACCCCGAGCAGCGCGACTGTGGGCCTGCGCGTCGACGTGCGCGACGCCTCCTATTCCCTGCATTCGACGCGGCTGAGTGTCGGATCCTCCCCCGCGCCCGAGCCGCAGGCCGGTGGATGGAAGCAGGACGCTCGCGGCTGGTGGTACGTCAACGCAGACGGCTCCTATCCGAAGGATCAGGCGCTGACGATTGGCGGAACCGTGTACCGATTCGATGCCTCTGGATACATGCGCACGGGCTGGGTGAAGGACGGCGGATCGTGGTACTACCACACCGGCTCGGGTGCTCAGGCGAGTGGTTGGGTAAAGGATGGTTCATCCTGGTACTACCTGGACCCGGCGACCGGACAGATGGTGACGGGTTGGGTCAAGGACGGTGCCTCCTGGTACTACCTGAATGGTGCCGGTGATATGGCGACCGGCTGGCTCAAGGACGGTGGCTCCTGGTACTACCTCAATGGTGCCGGTGATATGGCGACCGGCTGGCTCAAGGATGGCGCCTCCTGGTACTACCTGGATCCCTCCAATGGGGCCATGGCAACCGGGTGGCTCCAGATCTCGGGAACGTGGTACCACTTCTCGACGAGTGGCCAGCTGATCGGCTAGCCCGACGACAGACACGACGACCTCAATCCCTGCGCCCCCGGAAGAAATTTCGGGGGCGCAGGTCTGTCTTCGCGCGTCAGCGTCGCCCAGCGCGGTGTTGGCTCCGGGCGATTGTGGGGGAGCGTGGGCTGGGAATGAGAGGGGCTCCGATTGCTCATATGTCAGTCCTCATCGCTGGGCAATGCTCCATGTTCCGTGCAAATACGGGACATGGATGTTTGACAGATGGTGCGAAAATTTGTAAAAACTACTGTGACCCTCCCCCGATAGGGTTACTCTTGTCAGTGGAGCTGCACGTATGTGCACGCCGATTTGTCACTCGTTAAGAAAGTGGGCACAGATGTTCCATCGAAGACTGTCAGCGGTGGCGTTAGTTGCCGTCGGCGCTCTCGCCGTGACGACCATGAGCGCGCCGTCCTCCGTCGCTGCGGACGCGGACCACGCCGAGGCCTCGTCGACGAACCGAGACACGGGCGAGTACTGGGCCACGGTCATCGTCCAGCTTGAGGAGAGTAGCGGCGACCACGCCTCCCGCTACGCCGACGTCAAGAAGCGTATCGGTGAGGCCGTCGCCCAGGTCAGTCCCGGCGCGACCATCCAGGACGTGCGCGACTACCATCACGTGTTCGAGGGCTTCGCGATCAAGGTGCCGGCCGGTAGTCACGACTACAGGCCCGAGGTGCCTGCCGCTACGATGACGGCCATCAAGGGCGTGCAGGGAGTCAAGGGGGCCTTCGTCGAGGGGCGTCACGAGCCGGTCACAGACCCCGACTTCTGGGACATGCGCGACCACTCCACCGACAGCTCCCCCGATCTGGGCACAGCCTCGCGCATGACGGGCGCCGCGGCGGCCTCCCAGAGGGGGCAGGGGCAGGTCATCGAGGTCATCGACGTCGGAGTCGACACCTCGCACGAGGCCTTCGCCGGCTCCCTGGATGCCGCCTCGGCGCGCCTCACGCACCAGGCCATGAACTCCCTGACGCCCAGCCTCGGCGCGGGCAAGGACGGCGCGTGGGTCAGCGACAAGATCCCCTTCGCATACGACTATGGCGACGGGGATACGGACGCGACGACCGGTAGCGCGAGCAGTCGGGCATCGGAGCAAGGCACGCACGTCGCGTCCCTCGCGACCGCGAACGGCACCTCCTTCACGGGGGCCGCGCCGGGGGCTCAGCTCGTCGTCGCGAAGGTCACCAGCGACGGCACGTACACGGCCTACGACACTGCGCTTCTGGCGGCCCTCGACGACGCGGCGGTCATCAAGCCCGATGCCCTCACCGTCTCCTTCTCGACGCTCGAGGGGATGAGTAGCGACTCCGTTGCCCTGTACTCGCAGGTGTACCAGCGCCTGACCGAGGCCGGGGTCGTGGTCAGCGCGCCCGCCGGCAACGATGGCAATTCCAGCTATGGTACCGACCCGGATACGGGCCTCCTCGGCTTCCCGGCGTTCTACTCCTCGACTCTGGCCGTCGCCTCCGTGAATGAACAGGATGCAGCGGACCTGGGCACGGGGGCCATCACCGTCTCCGACTTCTCCGGCACGGGTGCGACCTACGACCTGCGCCTCAAGCCGGAGGTCGCCGCACCCGGCGGCGAGGTGATGGCGGCCAGCCCCGGCAACTACTACGGTCGCCAGTCGGGTACGGCCCAGGCCTCGGCCCAGGTTGCCGGAATCTCCGCCCTTGTGCGCGAGCGCATCGCGACCGACCCGGCCTTCGCGGCCTTGAGCACCGCCGAGAAGAACGCGCTCGTCGGTAACTTCGTGATGGGCACGGCCCGCCCGATCGCAGATGAGACCCGCAATGACGGCACGTACTACTCGCCACGTCGCGTTGGCGCCGGCATGGTGGACGCGGTCGGGGCCACGGCCTCGCCCGTGTACCCGACCGTCGTGGGAGCCTCGGACCCGTCGCGCCCCAAGGCTGACCTGGGCGACGGCACGAACGGGTGGACCTTCCAGGTGCGCCTGACCAACGTCTCCGATGCCGCCCACACCTACACCCTCGGCGGCCAGGCCCTATCCGAGGATGTCCAGAGCATGCTCTTCACCGGCCACTCGATCAACTGGGCGGGAGCGGGCATCGACCTGACCTTCTCGTCCGAGTCTGTGACCGTGCCCGCCAAGTCGAGCGCCACCGTGACCGTCACCGTGACCCCGAAGGCTGAGTTCGCCTCGTACGTGAGCGACAAGACTCCCAACGGAACGTTCGTCGACGGCGCGGTGACCTTCACGAGCGCCGACGGATCGGCGAACCTGACGGTTCCCTACATGGGCTTCTACGGTTCCTGGGGCACCCCGGCAATCTTCGACGAGCAGGCCCCGAACAACCACGAGGTCGGCTACGGGTCGACGCTCATGAGCGGCAACCTGCCTTTCGGACAGTTCAACCCCTACGAGATGGAAGACGAGCGCGCGCTGGACGGCTTCCACCCCGATCGTTTCGTCATCACGCGCAACGGCTCTCGCACGAGCGTCACTCCGGGCACGATCCTGCTGCGCGCCGTCCCCTCGCTGACCTACACGGTCACGAACGAGGCCGGGGCAACCGTGCGCACCTACACCTGCGATCGCGCGGACAAGGCCTTCTACGACGACCACTGGCGCGGCGTGCACAACGCCGAGTTCATGTCCCCCGGATGCGCCCCGAGCTTCGATAGCTACGACGCGGACGGCAATGAGCTGCCCGACGGCCGCTACACGGTGACGATCGAGGCCGCCACCTACGGCCCCTCGTCGGCGACCCAGCGCACCAGCTACAGCTTCGCGGTGGACACGGTCTCGCCCGTCGTCTCGAACGTGACCGTTTCCGGTGAGGGGGAGGAGCGCATGCTCTCCTTCGACGTGACTGACGCCTCGCCGATCGCCGGCTACGGATTTAAGACAGATCCGGACGGAGCGCTGACCCTGTGGCGCGTCAACAGTGATCCGAGCTCCCGCTCAGACGACGGGCTCTACCACGAGCACTTCGACGCCAAGCTCCCGAGCGTCCTGAGCAAGCTCGGCGGCGACCCTGCGACCATCCAGCTGGTGGTGTGGGACTGGGTTGATAACACGGCGACATCGTCGGTTTCCCTCAAGGCCGAGGACACGCCCGCTCCCACGCCGAAGGCTGGCGTGTGGAAGTGGGATGGTCGTGGCTGGTGGTACCGCTACGAGGATGGTTCGTATCCGGCTGATGCGACCCTGGTGATCGATGGTGTCACGTATCGCTTCGACGAGTCCGGTTACATGCGTACCGGGTGGGTGAAGGACCGGGGCGTCTGGTATTACCACTCCTCATCGGGTGCTCAGACGACGGGTTGGGTGCTGTCGGGCGTGAGTTGGTACTACCTGGACCCCGCGACCGGTGCTATGGCGACCGGCTGGGTGCAGGTGGGGTCCACCTGGTACTACCTGAGCCCGGCCACTGGTGCGATGCAGACGGGCTGGCTTCAGGAAGGTGGCCACTGGTACTACCTTCAGTCCGGTAGCGGCGCGATGGCCACGGGGTGGCTGAAGATTTGGGGTACCTGGTACCACTTCGCCGATAACGGCCAGTTGATCAGCTAAGCGCCTGGCTCCAGGCTCACGCCTGACTTCATGGGCCCGCGCCTCCCGGTCAGTTTCCCGGGAGGCGCGGGCCTGTGTCTGCGCCGTTGCGCGGGATGAAGAGGGGGCGCTGTCAGACTCTTTGACGACCGTTGAGCGGACCTCGCTGAGGGGTGGGTCAACCTTCCCGCGCTATTTCCGCAAAAAGATGGACGATATGCTGTTTGGAGTGAAAAATAAGCCAGATTGTCTGTTGGTAGATGATGAGAAAACGTCGAGAAAACTCTGCTCCGACAAATGATAGGGGTTACTCTTAAACGCAGGGATTGGTGCAAGGATGCGCCAGCCCATCAATCAGCTGTCAAGAGAGTGAGCCGCAGATGTTTCACCGTCGATTGTCGGCACTGGCGCTAGCTGTGACCAGTGCCCTTGCTATCACCACCATGACCACGCCACCTTCGCTTGCGACCGACACCGACCATGCCGAGGCCACGTCGAGTGAGCAGGGGAAGCCGGATGGGAGGAGTACTTTCATCGTGAGCGTCGAAGAGGGCGGCGGCGACCAGGACGCCAGGCTCGCCGATGTGAAGACGCGCGTCAGAGAGGCCATCACCCAGACCCAGCCGGGGGCCAGCGTCGAGGACGTGGCGGAGTACCGCCATGTCTTCGAGGGGTTTGCGATCAAGGCACCAGAATCCGCGCTTGAGGCTATCAAGGGCGTGCGGGGCGTGAAGACCGCCGTCGTTGACACTGGGCGCACGCCAGTCTTCTACCCGGAATTTCACCGGGGCGAAGGCGAGGAAATCAAGAATCCGGCCGCGCTGACCCGCGCCGACCAGGCGTCATTCCAAGGCAAGGGGCAGGTTGTCGAGGTTCTCGACATGGGTTTCGACGCCACACACGAGGCCTTTGCTGGGACTATGGATACCGCCTCCCTGCGCTTCAAGCAGGCCGATATGGCGTCCGTGACCTCCCAGCTCGGTGTCGGCCGGGGTGGCGCGTGGGTCAGCGAGAAGATTCCGTTCGCCTACGACTACGCAGACCGTGACACGGACCTGTATGAGGAGTACTTCTATGGGCCGGAAGACTTTACGCAGCACGCGCACAGCACTCGCGTGGCGGCTCTCGCGGCTGCGAATGGGGCCACCTATCGGGGTGCTGCGCCCGAGGCTCAGCTCGTCGTCGCCAAGGTTGTGTCCAGTTATTCTCGGTACGCCTTCGACAGTAACCTCCTGGCGGCCCTGGACGATGCGATGGTGCTCAAGCCAGACACCCTCATTGTGTCCTTCTTGGCGAATCGTTCCATCAGTGGCGATGCGGCTCTCCTGTACGGGCAGGCCTATGACAGGCTCGCCGACGCAGGAACGACGGTGGTTGCGCCAGTGGGAGACTCCGGCCGCTCGTCGTGGCGCGCGGACCAGCCCGATGGAGGCACGATCGGTGAGCCCGCCGCGAACTCGCAGGTACTGTCCGTCACCGCTCTGAGCGGCTCCGGCGCGGAAGGAGGCTCCGAACTGTACCCGTGGAGTTACTCCTCGTGGGGAGTGACCCCCGATCTGAGGCTCAAACCGGAGATCGCAGCGCCCGGAGGTGAAGTCAACTCCGCTATTCCCGACCGGTCTCGCCTCTATCGGTCAATGGAAGGAACGGGCGAGGCTGCGGCTCAGGTTGCGGGCATTGCCGCGCTCGTACGTCAGCGCGTGGACACCGACCCCGCTTTCGCGGGGATGTCCGAGCAGGAAAAGTCCGGGGTTGTCACCAAGCTTCTCATGGGTACCGCTCACCCGGTCGTGGATGCTCGTGAGAAGAACGGAGTTTTCTGGTCCCCGCGCACGGTCGGCGCTGGAATGGTGGACGCACTCGCTGCCACGACCTCGCCCGTGTATCCGACGGTGGTGGGAGCCGCAAACCCGACGCGTCCCAAGGCAGACCTGGGTGATGGAACGAAGGGGTGGACCATCCAGGTCGTCTTGACCAATGTCTCCGACACCGCCCGCACCTACACACTCGGCGGACAGGCGCTATCGGAGAAGATCGAAGGGGGCTACTTCCAGGACCGAGCCATCAACTGGGCGGGAGCAGGCATCGACCTGACGTTCTCGTCCGAGTCCGTCACCGTGCCCGCCACGTCGAGTGCTACCGTGACCGTCTCCGTGACCCCTCGTGCCGAGTTCGCCTCGTACGTGTCCGCGAACTCCCCCAAGGGAACCTTCGTCGACGGCGCGTTGACCTTCGCAAGCGCCGACGGTGCCCCCGACCTCACGGTCCCCTACATGGGCTTCTACGGTTCCTGGGGTGACTCAACGATCTTCGACAGCCCTGACTATGGCGCGTCCAAGCTGGGTACTTCGGCGATGACCTTCCATGGGTTGCCCCTTGGGCAGCTCAATCCTTTCGCGGAGGAAGATAAGATGGCGATCCATACCAACGACCGCCAGTACTACATCATTTCGCGTTCGACGGAAAAGGAGGCCAGGACGTACGCTACCCCGGCAACGGTGCTGCTCCGTGACGTCGATTCGCTGACCTACACGTACACGAACGAGGCCGGTCAGGTCGTGCGCTCCTACGAGTACGCACGCGTGTCCAAGAGCGTGGCCAGTGGATCTGGACGCTTCTACAATGTGTCCACCGCGGAAGATTCCTTTGACAACAAGCCCTGGTTTGATGGCTATGACGCGCAGGGTAACGAGCTGCCGGACGTGACCTACACGCTCACCATTGAGGGCACGACTGGTGGTCCGTCACCCGTGACCCAGCAGCTGACCCACCCGATTCGCGTGGATACTCATGCGCCCGTCTTCTCGAACGTTGCGATCACGGGCGAGGGGGATGAGCGCGTGCTCTCGTACGACATCGTCGATTCCTCGCCGATCGCCAGCTGCGGTTTCTCGTGGAGCGCGGACGGTAATTCCTTCATGGAATGCGAGCGGAGCTACGTGGGTCGGCGAGAAGAAGAAGGCTTGATTGTCTACCACGTTGAGGTAAAGCTCTCGGAGCTCGCACAGCATTCGGGTACAGACCGTACCGTCGTGTATCTGCAGGCGTGGGACTGGCCGGTCAATAAGGCGGTGATGGAGGTTCCTGTGACCTCGCAGCCCTTGACGAAGGTGTCTCTGTCGCCTGAGTCGTCATCGCTGGTGGTGGGGGAGTCTGTGACGCTGAGCGTCACCCGCGAGCCTGCCGACGCGGAGGAGGTCAACCTCGTGTGGTCCTCGTCGGACGAGGCCGTGGCGACGGTTTCGGATACTGGCGTGGTGACGGCGGTTGGTGCGGGTGATGCGACGATCAGTGTCGCGGATCCGACGCAGCCGTCCGTCGTGTCGGCGAACGCCATGGTTCACGTGGAGGCGCCCGCTCCCACGCCGAAGGCTGGCGTGTGGAAGTGGGATGGTCGTGGCTGGTGGTACCGCTACGAGGATGGTTCGTATCCGGCTGATGCGACCCTGGTGATCGATGGTGTCACGTACCGCTTCGACGAGTCCGGTTACATGCGTACCGGGTGGGTGAAGAACCGGGGCGTCTGGTACTACCACAATGCCTCCGGTGCTCAGGTGAGCGGTTGGGTGCTGTCGGGTGTGAGCTGGTATTACCTGGACCCTGGGACCGGGGCCATGGCCACGGGCTGGGTGCAGGTGGGGGCCACCTGGTACTACCTGAGCCCGGCCACTGGTGCGATGCATACGGGCTGGCTTCAGGAAGGTGGCCACTGGTATTACCTGCAGTCCGGTAGCGGCGCGATGGCTACGGGGTGGCTGCGTATTTGGGGTACCTGGTACCACTTCGCCGATAACGGCCAGTTGATCAGCTAAGCGCCTGGCTCCAGGCTCACGCCTGACCTTATTGGCCCGCGCCCCCGGTCAGTTTTCGGGAGGCGCGGGCCTTTTTGTGCCTCCAGTTCTCCGCGGCGTCGCCGATGTGTGGGACTGAGTGTGCGCACACGTCGCTGCCTCGTTGCGCAGTGGTCAGTGGTGTCCCCCTTCTTTTCGTTGAAATGTTGGGCAATGGGTAGGTTTGTCCGACAAATGCGTGTGAGAGCGTTTTGACAGATTGCGGGAAAATTTGAGAAAACTAGTTGTCGATGAATGGGTCTAGGTTACTCTTGAACGGAGGGATCCGAGCAACGATGCAGGCACCCATTAACCAGTTGTGAAGAAAGTGAGTCACAGATGTTACCCCGGAAACGGTTGGCGCTGACGCTTGTAGCGGCAGGTGCCCTTGCTTGTACGACCGTGAGCGCGCCGCCCTCGTTTGCGGCCGACGCACACGAGGCCGAGACCGCCTCGAACACCGGGGTCTCCCAGGACGCGCAGCAGACGGTCATCGTCCAACTCGAGGATGGTGCTGATCGTGAGGGGGTTCGACAGCGCATCGATCAGGCGGTAGCGGCCGCCATACCCGGTGCGAGCACCGAGTATGTGCGCGACTATCACCACGTGTTTGAGGGCTTCGCCGTGAAGGCGCCCTCCTCCGCCCTCGCGGCCATCAAGGGCGTGCAGGGCGTCCAGGCAGTCGTTTCCGATGGCGTGCGCGAGCCGATCGTGTACCCGGAAATTGTGGGGCGGGCCGACGATGAGATCGGTGATCCGTCGGTGCTCACTCGCGCAGACCAGGCGTCTGAGCGGGGCCAGGGGCGTGTCATTGAGGTCATCGACTCGGGATTCGACACCTCGCACGAGGCCTTCTCCGGGACCCTGGATGCCGCATCCCTGCGCGTCACTCAGGCTGACATGGCGGCGCTAACCACCCAGCTCGGTGCTGGGCGGGCCGGCGCGTGGGTTAGCGACAAGATTCCCTTCGCATACGACTACGCCGACGCTGACACGAATGTGCTGGCCGACTACGAGTATGGAATTGAGGACTACACGCGGCACGTGCATGGCACTCGTATGGCTGCCCTTGCCGGCGCCAACGGGACAACGTATCGAGGTAGCGCGCCCGGCGCTCAGCTCATCGTCGCCAAGGTCGTCTCCGATTCCTGGAACGTCGTTCGCGATAGTGTTGTGTTGGCGGCCCTGGACGACGCGATGGTGCTCAAGCCTGACGCCCTGGTTGTCTCTGTCATGGCGGCTCGCGATGTGAGCGGCGACGCCGCGAGGCTCTACGCGCGCGCTTACGACAAGTTGTCCGCGGAGGGTGTCACGGTTGATGCGCCCGCCGGAGATGATGGGCGCGCTGCGTGGAGCACGCGAGGATCTGATCCGGGCGCGATTGGCGCGCCCGCCGAGTACTCGTCTGTCCTGTCGGTGGCGGCGCTGAGCGCGTCGGGTGCCCCCGGCCAGCCCGTCTTCAAGCCGTGGGATTCCTCCTCGTGGGGACCGGCCCCCGATCTGAGGCTCAAGCCCGAGATCGCTGCTCCTGGAGTGCTGGTCAATTCCGCCGAGCCTGGCAACGACTATCGGGTCCTGTCGGGCACGGCCGAGGCCTCGGCTCAGGTCGCGGGCGCGGCGACCCTCGTGCGTCAGCGCATCGAGACCGACCCGGCCTTCGCCAGAATGTCCGACGGGGACAAGAGCGCGCTTGTCACCAACTTCCTGATGGGCACCGCCCACCCGGTCGTGGACGCGAGCCAGGCGAATGGGACCTTCTGGTCTCCTCGCCGAGTCGGCGCTGGCATGGTGGACGCGGTGGCGGCCACGACCTCGCCCGTGTACCCGACCGTCGTGGGCGCCCCCAACCCGTCGCGCCCCAAGGCAGAACTGGGCACAGGCACCAGGGGGTGGACGTTCCAGGTGCAGCTGACCAACGTCTCCGGTGAGGCCCGCACCTACACCCTCGGCGGCCAAGCCCTCTCCGACAACGTGATCGACCTGCTCTTCCGAGCCAATTCCACGAACTGGGCCGGAGCGGGCATCGACCTGACCTTCTCGGCCGACTCTGTGACCGTTCCTGCCACCTCCAGCGCCACCGTGACCGTCACGGTGACCCCGAAGGCCGAGTTCGCCTCGTGGGCGAAGGAGCACACCCCGCAGGGCACGTTCATCGACGGAGCCGTGACCTTCACGAGCGCCGACGGTGCCCCCGACCTGACCGTGCCCTACCTGGGGTTCTACGGCGAGAGCGATGAGCCGGGCATCTTCGATAGCCCCGTGTACGGCGAGTCGAAGCTCAGCCCGTCAACGATGACCTTCCACGGCCTGCCCCTCGGCCAGATCAACCCCTTCGATCCGGAAGAGTCCATGGCGATCAGCAAGAATGACCGCGACCTGTACATCATCACGCGCTCGGCGGAAGAAAACGCCAGGACGTACGCCACCCCGGGCACGGTGCTGCTCCGTGATGTCGATTCGCTGACCTACACGTACACGAACGAGGCCGGGGAGATCGTGCGCTCCTACACCTACCCGGGCGCACCCAAGAGTCGCACCGTTGGCAGCGGGCGTTTTTCGGAGGTAACCACCGCCGAAAGCACCTTCGACAGCGCCCCCTTCTTCGACGGCTATGACGAGGCGGGCCGCGAACTGCCCGACGGCAACTACACGCTCACCATCGAAGGAACGAGGGGCGGGGCGAACCCGGCGACCGAGCAGCTCACCCACGTCATCCGACTGGACACGCAGGCACCCACCATCTCGAACGTGACCATCACGGGCGAGGGGGACGACGCCGCGCTCTCCTTCGACGTCACCGACTCCTCGCCCATCGCGGGCTACGGATTCTCGATGTCGGCGAACGGCGATGCCTTCATGCAGGAGAAGGAATACGGCTGGGGCGAGCTCGGAGGCGACGGTGCACGCCACTACCACTACGACATCAAGCTCTCGGACATCGCGCAGCGCGCGGGCGCTGACCCGCAGGCTGTCTACCTGCAGGTGTGGGACTGGCCCCTGAACCGGGCTACGCTGGCTGTTTCCCTCGCGGCCGATGACACGCCCGCGCCGAAGGCGGGGGAGTGGAAGCATGACGGCCGCGGCTGGTGGTACCGCTACGAGGACGGCTCCTACCCAGCTGACACGGCTGTGATGATCGACGGGACGACGTATCGTTTTGACGCCTCCGGCTACATGCGTACTGGCTGGGTGAACGAGGGTGGCCAGTGGTTCTACCACGCCTCCTCGGGTGCCCAGGTGAGCGGTTGGGTGTTCTCGGGCGTGCACTGGTACTACATGAGCCCCGCGACCGGGGCCATGGCCACGGGGTGGGTGCAGGTGGGCTCCACCTGGTACTACCTGAGCCCGGCTAGTGGTGCGATGCATTCGGGCTGGCTTCAGGAAGGCGGGCACTGGTACTACCTGGATCGCTCCTCCGGGGCCATGGTGACCGGCTGGGTCAAGATCTACTGGAAGTGGTACCACTTCGCCGACAACGGCCAACTGATCGACTAAGTGCCTGAGTCGATTCGCGTTCACCCGCGCCCGCGCCCCCGGTCAGACGTCCGGGGGCGCGGGCCTATGTCTGCGTGACGTGCAACGATGACTCGATACTCGACAGTCGTGCGTCATGCTCCCTCATAATGATGGTCAAATTCTGAACACGCTGGCAGGCAATGTGGCCCAAGAGTTCGCTTGTATGTTTGTCAAAACTAATACAAATTGTCAAAAAAGGCTTGTCACAAATGCTGAACAGTCTACGCTTGGATGTGAGGAGCCTCGCATAGTGGCAACCTCACCATTGGTCAAACCCTCCGACAAGTGAGCCAGACATGTCCCATCGAAAACTCTTGGCACTGGCGCTGACAACCGTCGGTGCGCTCGCCGTGACAACACTCAACACACCTGCCTCCGTCGCTGACGACACCCGGTCGACGGAACCCGCCCAGGCCTCGTCCTCGGAATACTACGAGGACTACACCACGACGATCATCGTCCAGCTGACGGACGACGCTCCCGCGCTCGCGGAGATGAAGGAGCGCGTGTCCGCCTCCGTGGCGGCGGCCGTCCCCGGGGCTAACGTGACCGGCGTGCGCGAGTACACGCACGTCCTGCGCGGCTTCGCGATCAGAGCGCCCATGTCCGCCCTCAAGGCGATCAAGGCAACGCCCGGCGTGAAGGCCGCTTTCAAGGATCGCTACAGCGCCACGGTCTACGACGAGTACGGGTCCAGCAACAGCGGCAACAAAGACAAGGACCACGACCCCGCGCACTCGGCTGCGATGGACATGACGGCGGCCGCCCAAGCCACCCACAAGGGCTCGGGGCAGGTCATCGAGGTCATCGACACCGGCTTCGACACGAGCCACGCCGCCTTCGCGGGTCCCGTGGAGGGCGCGCGCCTGGCTCAATCGGACGTGGCCTCCCTGACGGCCGGACTCGGTGACGGGCGGGGCGGCGGCTGGGTAAGCGCGAAGATCCCCTTCGCCTACGACTACGCCGACGGTGACGCGGACGTGAGCTACCCAGATCCCGGTCAGTTCCCCGACCAAACCAGCGATGCTCGATACACGCACGGCACCCACGTGGCGGCGCTCGCGGCCGCCAACGGCTCGGAGTTCCGGGGTGCTGCGCCCGACGCGCAGCTCGTGATGGCGAAGGTTCTTGGCGACGATGATCAGGAGATCAACGATTCCGTTTTGCTGGCCGCCCTCGACGACGCGGCTATCCTCAAGCCCGACGTCCTCATCGTGTCCGTCGGTGACGACGCCGGGCAAAATGGCGATGCCTTGGCCACCTATGCCGACGTTTACGCCGCCCTGACCGCCCAGGGTATTGCGATTAATGCGCCCGCCGGCGACTATACGTCCTCCGCGTGGGGCAACTGGAATAGGGGGGACCAGCCCTTTGCCACTGACGCCGACTACGGCGCGATCAGCTGGCCCGCTCTCGACTCGAACGCCCTGGCAGTCGCCTCGCTCGACGAGGTTGATAAGCGCGACGGTCAGCCCCTTGCGGATCCTTCCCCGTCTCGCTTCTCCTCCTGGGGCGTGACACCGGACCTGCGTCTCAAGCCTGAAATCGCCGCCCCCGGCGGCGACGTCATGTCCGCGCTGCCTGCGGGCTCCTACGGTCGCAGGGCTGGTACGGCCGAGGCCTCGGCTCAGGTTGCGGGTATCGCCGCCCTCGTGCGCCAGCGCGTCGCCACCGATCCGATGTTCTCAGGCCTGAGCGTTGAGGAGAAAAACGCTGTGGTCACGAACCTGCTGATGGGCACCGCCCACCCGGTCGTGGACACGACGCGAGGGGGACATACCTTCTACTCCCCGCGCAAGGTCGGCGCAGGCATGGTGGACGCGGTGGCGGCCACGACCTCGTCCGTGTACCCGACCGTCGTGGGAGCCGCGACTCCATCGCGCCCCAAGGCCGACCTGGGTGACGGCACCGACGGCTGGACCTTCCAGGTGCAATTGACCAACGTCTCCGATACCGCCCATACCTACACCCTCGGCGGCCAGGCTCTCTCGCCGACCATTGAGGGGAACTCCTTCACGTTCGGCTCCACCGACTGGACGGGTACTGGGATCGACCTGGTCTTCTCGGCGGACTCCGTGACCGTCCCCGCCAAGTCTCGCGCCACCGTGACCGTCACCGTGACCCCGCAGGCCGCCTTCGCCTCGTACGCGAACACGAATGCGCCCTCCGGCACCTACGTTGACGGCGCCGTGACCTTCACGAGCGCTGACGGGCAGCCGGGCCTCACGGTCCCCTACATGGGGTTCTACGGCTCCTGGGGTGCTTCACCCGTCTTCGATGGCAAGTGGGATGGCAGTAAGGATGCCGGTGTGCACCTGTACGGATCCACCTTCAAGAACCTGATGTCGGGCATGCCGCTGGGCGACGTCAACCCGCTCTACAATCACAATGACATCCGCGAATTGCAGCAGTCGGACCCCGCCTTGTTCTACGTCTCCCGGTCCGACGAGTTCCTGGCCCCCTCGCACGTTGGTCCTTCGACGTACACGCTGCGCCCTATCGACACCCTGACCTACAGCTACCTCAACGACGCAGGACAGGTCGTGCGCTCCTACACCCGATCGCACCGACGCGCGTCCCTGCATGACCACGAAATCCCCTACGGTTTGTTGGGGGCCAACGTCGAAGACTGGGGAGACGAACCCGTGTTCGACGGCTACGACGAGGCGGGCAACCCCCTACCCGACGGGGTCTACACGCTGATCATCGAGGCCGAGACCTACGCTCCTTCCAGTACGAAGCAGCAGATGACGTGGTCCTTCACGCTGGACACGCAGGCGCCGGTCGTCTCCAACATGACGATCGTGCCCACGGGCGAGAATACCTACTCGCTGTCCTTCGACGTCACTGACTCCGCGCCTATCGCCGGATGCGGTCTCTTCCCGGACTCGGGCAAGGACTATGTCCAGCGCGAGTATGAGGAGGAGCCCGCTGCGCGAGGTGAGGACGGGCTCTTCCATGCCCACTACGACCTCAAGGACGTGCCGCTCACCGCGACCACGGGCGCGGGTGACGACCCGTCGACGCTGTCCCTGCATGTGTGGGACTGGGCCAAGAACAAGGGAACGACGCAGCTGCCCTCGTCCCTCGTGCGCATGACGTCGCTGTCGGTCTCGCCTGCCTCGGCGTCGCTGGTGGCGGGAGAGTCCGTGACGTTGAGCGTCACCCGCGAGCCTGCGGATGCGACCGTGACCTCCGTGGTGTGGTCCTCGTCGGACGAGGCCGTGGCGACGGTTTCGGATACTGGCGTGGTGACGGCGGTTGGTGCGGGTGATGCGACGATCAGTGTCGCGGATCCGACGCAGCCGTCCGTCGTGTCGGCGAACGCCATGGTTCACGTGGAGGCGCCCGCTCCCACGCCGAAGGCTGGCGTGTGGAAGTGGGATGGTCGTGGCTGGTGGTACCGCTACGAGGATGGTTCGTATCCGGCTGATGCGGCTGTTGTGATCGATGGTTCCACGTATCGTTTTGATGCGTCGGGGTACATGCGTACCGGGTGGGTGAAGGATCAGGGTGCCTGGTATTACCACTCCTCATCGGGTGCTCAGACGACGGGTTGGGTGCTTTCTGGTGCGCGTTGGTACTACCTGAGTCCTGACAGCGGCGTGATGGTGACGGGGTGGGTGCAGGTGGGGTCCACCTGGTACTACCTGAATCCCTCTGATGGGGCCATGGTCACCGGGTGGCTTCAGGAAGGTGGCCACTGGTATTACCTTCAGTCCGGTAGCGGCGCGATGGCGACGGGGTGGCTGAAGATTTGGGGTACCTGGTACCACTTCGCCGATAACGGCCAGTTGATCAGCTAAGCGCCTGGCTCCAGGCTCACGCCTGACTTCATCGGCCCGCGCCCCCGGTCAGTTTCCCGGGAGGCGCGGGCCTCGTTGTGCGCCTGCGTATGGGGTAAGTGCGGCAGTCAACAGTCCCGCGATTTTCGTTGTTATCGCTGGTGTGCGCATACTTCATTTGGATATGAGTGCCCTGCGAAAACGGTGAGAATAAACCTTCCAGCAGGTACGCGGTAATACTTCCTGGGATCATGTTTGACGGAAAACTGTGCGTGTGGCCGCGCAGTCGTTCTTCACATGCTTGTCGACACAGGGAGTTATGGTGTCCCATCGAACACACGTGGCGCTGTCGTTTGCGCTGGCCGGCGCCCTCGCCGTGACCGCGCTCGGCGTCCCCGGTACCCGCGCGGTCGCGGCTGATATGGCCGCCCAGCAGGGCAGCGAGCAGGCCGGCGATTTGACTGGCTCGAAGCGTGACGCCGACACGGCCGTCCTGCGCCTGTGGCCCGGGAGCACGGCTCTCGTGCCCGGGCAGAGCGTCGCTTACACGGTTGAGTACGACACCGTACCCGCCGTCCTGCCCGACCTGACGTGGGCTTCATCCGACACGTCGGTGTTGACCGTGGACGACAAGGGGACTGTGAACGCGGTCGGCCCCGGTGAGGCGACACTGTCCGTGCATGATCGCTCCGACCCCTCCCTCAATGCGGCCGTGCCCATCATGGTTCGCGCTGTCACGGAGGAGCGCGGGATCGAGCTGTCCGCCGCGTCCCTGGTCTCCATCGCCGGGGAGCCCTTCTTCCTCAACGCGCTCCTGGCCCCCTCGCTGCACGGCGGTCACGTCCAGTGGACGCTGAGCCCGTCCACGCTGGGCACCATCGCCCCAGACGAAGGCGCGCCGACAGCCGTCTTCCACCCCGCCGAGCGCGCGGGAACCGGCACCCTCACTGCTCGCGTGACGACCCCGGCTGGTCAGAGTAAGACGATGACGATCCCCGTTGAGGTCCTGGCCGACGCTTCGGGCGACTTCGTCATGGATGGCAGTGGCGAACTGATCTCCTATCGGGGGACCGAGACGGACGTGAGCATCCCCGAGGGCGTCACAGCGATCGGGGATCGCGCCTTCTCCGAGGCCACCGTCAGGACGGTTCACATCCCCGCGAGTGTCCGCCGCATCGGCAACGAGGCCTTCTATGGCAGCGGTCTTGAGGCCGTCACCTTCCAGGATGACGCGGACGTGCCCTCCCAGCTTGTCGAGCTGGGCAGCCGAGTTTTCAGCCACACGAGTGTGTCCGCGCTGACGCTGCCCCGCTCACTGACCACGATCGACACCAACGCCTTCGTCGACATGGTGAACCTGGCCTCGATCGACCTGGGCCCTGCTGTTGAGCGGGGTCAGCTGGTGGGTGCCTTTGCTTCCACCCCCGCGCTGGGTAGCATCCGTGTCGACGCGGGCAACCCGCACTACGAGAGCATCGACGGCGTTCTCTACTCCGAAGACCGCTCGCACCTGATTGCCTTCCCCGCGGTGAAGAACGCGGGCGGCTCCTACGAGGTCGTCTCGGGGACCACAGACGTTGACGACCTGGCGTTCCTGGGCGCGCAGGTCAGCTCCGTGACCTTCCCCGACACGCTGCGCCGCGTGGGCGAGCAGGCCTTTGAGGGTGCTGCCCTGACGTCGCTGACGCTGCCCGACGCGTTTGAGACGATGGGGGCCTCCGCTTTCTGGCAGATGCCGAACCTGGTCCGCGTCGACCTGGGCGGCGCGACCGCCGTCTCCTCCAACGCATTCCGCTACGACGCCGCCCTCAGCGACGTCACCTTCCGCCCCGACCTGGGCACCCTGCGGTCCGTGGACGAAGGCGCTTTCGTCGGAATCTCCGATCCTTCGATCACCTTACCGGACACGGTGTCAACCGTGGGTGTGGAGGCCTTCTCCCAGAACGGCGCCCTGGCCTCGTTCCACGTGGGGGCATCCCTGTCCTCAATGGGCGACTATGCGCTGGGCGGCGACGATGCCCTGGCGACCCTGAGCGTCAGTCCCGCGAACTCCTCGTTCTTCGCCGAGGGTGGCGGCCTGTACCACACGGGCTCCTCGTCCCAGGCCTTGGTTCGATTCGCCCCCGCCACCCCCGCGAGTGCGGCCACGGTTGCACCGGGCACGGCGACGATCGGGGCGGGCGCCTTTGAGAACAGCGCCAGGCTTGAACGCGTCACGCTGCCCGACGGCCTGATCACCATCGACGAGGACGCGTTCAGCGGTTGCGAGAACCTGACAGACATGCCCATCCCGGAGTCGGTGCAGGTCGCCCGAGGCTTGGTCGGCACCGGCCTGGATACCATCGACATGGGCGCGCAGGTGCGCGAACTGTCGATGGTCGCCCACGGCCAGCGCTTTGCGCGCCACATCATCGTACGCGGCGGCGTCAAGGGCTCCTTCCGCTCCGCTGGTACGAACACGGGGGATCGCCCGGACAGCGCCTTCTTCGGCGACGGGATGACGTCATTCTCTTTCCAGCAGGAGGTGCCGCGCGTCCTCGTCCTGCCTTCCAGTGCCGAGGAGGTCACGCTCGCCGCGAGCATGGACGAGGCCCTCAAGGCAGACACGACCATCTACGTGGCCGGCCCCGAGGGTTCTTCGGCGTGGACGGTCACGCGCTCCGCGATGGAGGCAGCCGGCTACGAGGCCTCGCGCCTGGTGTCGCTCGAGAGTCCCACCTTGTCCCTGTCGGGCACCGGCATTGCCGAGGCTGGGGAGGGGTACGTGCTCACCGCGTCCCTCGGTGCGTCGGCGAGCGTCGATATCGCCGTGAGTGGAGGCGTGCCCACCGGGCGTGAGGTGCGCGTTGTGCGTGTTGGCGACGATGGTGGCGAGATGGTCTTGCAGGACTGGAGTGCGATGGTCGCAAGTGAGGATGGGCGCTTCGCTACCGCGTCCTACACGTGGACTCCGGTCCCCGAGGATGCCTTGGTGCGCGTCGACGCCCGCGACGCCACCGGCCTGATTCGATCAGTGCCGATGACAGTTGTCGTCACCCACGTCCTGCCGCCCATTCCGCTTCCGGTGCCCAACGAGGATCCCGATCCTGCGAACGCGGCGAAGCCCGCCCCGGCTTTCGATGACGAGCCCAGCCCTGAGCCAGTGCCGAGCCCCGCGCCGACTCCGAGCCCAGAGCCTGCTCCCGCTCCTCAGACGGGGGAGTGGGTGTGGGGCGCTCGCGGCTGGTGGTATCGCTATTCAGACGGCTCCTACCCGGCCGGTGCGGCCGTGACGATCGCTGGCCAGATTTACCGCTTCGACGCCGAGGGATGCATGCGTGTCGGGTGGGTCTTCGAGCGTGGTGCCTGGTACTTCCACCAGCTCTCGGGGGCCCAGGCGACCGGCTGGATCCTCGATGGCGTCTCCTGGTACTACCTTGCCCCGGGCACGGGTGCGATGGTGATGGGCTGGCTCCAGGAGGGTGGCTCCTGGTACTACCTGAGTGAGACGGGTGGCGCGATGGTGACCGGGTGGAGTAAGCAGGGCGCCTCCTGGTACTACCTGAGGCCCGGGTCCGGCACGATGGCTACCGGCTGGGTGCTCTCCGGTGTGACGTGGTATCGATTCTCTGAATCCGGCCAGTGGGTCGAATAAAACGTCGAATGCGACGTGGGCGGGGTTGACCGTATGGTCGGCCCCGCCCTCCTTGTCGGAGTGAGGCCTGCACTGGTGTGTTGCGACGATCCCGCAAGGGCACTTGTTAAGCCGCTTGTGACGGCGTGATGGATTGTTATCAGCTGGGCGAAAAATGCTGAGTTTAAACGCATCACATGTTTGACACATGCTGAGAAAATGTCTCATTATCGTGCCCGTTTGAGGGGAAGCCATACTAGTGTTAAACGAGGATTTCGCCACAAAGCAGCGCGCGTTTTCCTTCATCCATTAGTTAACTCAGTGAGGTCCAGATGTCCCATCGAAAGTTCTGCGCGGTGGCGCTGACGGCTGTCGGCGCCCTGGCGCTGACAGCGCTCGGCGTATCCCCAGCATCCGCCGCAGGGGCTGGCGCGGCGGCCGCGACCAGCTCCCTCCAGCCCACGACGACGCTCGCCCCCACGATCGGGGTGCCGACGACGGCGCTGTACGTATGGCCGAAGTCAACGGCCGTGGCCCTTGGCCAGTCCTTTACCTTTGATGCGTCCTACGACTCCGGCCCCGCCTATCCCAACCACGTCGTCTGGACGTCCTCGAATCCCTCGGTTGTGACCGTGGATCAGGAGGGCCACGTCAGCGCTGTGGGAGTCGGTGACGCAACGATCACCGCGACCGACAAGGACGACGCAACGCTGACCTCCACGGCCGCGGTCCAGGTCCGGGAGGTCTCCGAGGATGTCGGCATCGAACTGTCCGTCCCCGAGATGACGATGATCTTCAACCACGTCGAGTCCGTCAACGCGCTCCTGGCTCCCTCCCTCCACGACGGCGACATCACGTGGAGCTTCACCCCGTCCTCGCTGGGAAGGATCGACGAGGCCAAGAGCCCGACGGCTATCGATCTGGTGGCCTACGAGCAGCCCGGCACCGGCACGCTCACCGCGAGCGTGACGAACTCGTCGGGGCAGACGAAGACTGCGACGATTTCCGTGACCGTCCAGCCCGATCCTCGCGGCGACTTCATCACGGACGACAACGGCGTGCTCACCTCCTACAAGGGTAAGGACAAGAACGTCGTCATCCCCGAGGGCGTAACTGGTATCGGCCCTGATTTCTCTTCCATATCGCTCGACACGGTGTGGGTTCCCGCCAGCGTGCGCTCGATCGACGATAGGGCCTTCTATGGCAGCGGCCTGAAGGAGATCACCTTCCAGGATGACGAGCAACACCCCTCCCAGCTCACCGAGATCGGTGACCAGGCGTTCGGTGGAACGGCTATCGAGCACCTGACGCTGCCTCGCTCCGTGCGCACGATCTACGAGTCCTTCCAGAACATGGGAAGGGTGAAGACCATCCACCTGGGCCCCAACATTGACGAGGGCCAGCTGACCGATGCGTTCGTGGGCTCCTACCAGCTCGAGGCCATCGAGGTGGATGCGGCCAGTACGAACTACTCCAGCCATGACGGGGTCCTGTACACGAAGGATCATTCGCACCTGGTTGCCTACCCCGCTTCCAAGGCGCCCGGTGGGACCTACACGGTCCTGGATGGGACCGACACGATCGAGCGCCAGGCCTTCTATGGCGCGAAGCTGTCGACCCTCACGCTGCCCTCGTCGCTGCGTGACATCGGTGCATGGGCTTTTTCGTATGCGGAGCTGACGTCTCTGACGCTGCCCGATGGTGTTGAAAGCGCCGACACGTGGGCGTTCTCCAACATGGAGAAGCTGACCAGCCTCGACGTGGGTGGCATTAAGACCCTGCCCGACGGCGCGTTCATCTATGCGAGGAATCTGCGCGAGCTGAACCTGCGTCCTGACCTCGGCCGTCTCACGACGATCTCTCAAAACGCCTTCACGGGCGCCGCCCTGACCTCCCTCACCCTGCCCGATAGCGTCACCTCCATCGGAAACTCCTCGTTCTCAAACAACACCTCGCTCACCGAGGTGCACGTGGGAGCGGGCCTGGCCACCATTGGAAACGCGGCGCTGACTGGAAATACGGCGCTGGCCACCATCACCGTCAACCCTGCCAATGCCTCGTTCAAGGCGGTCGACGGGGTCCTGTACGACCAGGGTGGGCAGCGCCTTGCCCTCTACCCGCCGGCCAGGCCCGGCTCCGAGTTCGAGGTCCCCGCGGGCACGAAGGAGATCGGTTCCCTGGCATTCGACGGGGCCAGCTCGCTCTCGCGCATCACCCTGCCCGAAGGGCTGACGACCATCGATTACGCGGCCTTCTACGGCTGCACGAACCTGGTGGACATGGACTTTCCCGAATCCCTGGAGGTCGTGCGTGGCGTCCAGAACACCGGACTGGACACCGTCATCCTGGGTAAGAACACGCGCGAGCTCTACATGCCCACGCGCGAGAACCTGGCACCCCGTCACCTCATCGTGCGCGGCGGCATCAACGGCGAGTACTACACCGATGGCGAGCCCTCCAACGGGCGCATCGAAACCGCGTTCTTCGGCGAGGGAATGACGCGCGTCGACGTGCGCAGCAAGGGCCCCAGGATCATCGTCCTGCCCTCGACCATCACCACCTTCCAGCTCGACCCCTTCTCCTCGGAGGGATACAAGTCCGACGCGCAGGTCTACGTGGCCGCCGCCGAGGGATCGCCCGCCTGGGAGGTCGCGAAGACTGAGCTGGTCAAGGAAGGTATCGACCTGTCCCACCTGCACGCCTACGTGCCCGCGTCGATCTCGCTGTCCGGCACCGGCATTGACGAGGCCGGGGACGGGGTTCGCTGGAGCGGCGCCGTGGGTGCTCCTGTGCAGATGACCGCCACCGTGAGCGGCGCCATCGCTCAGGGGCGCGAGCTGCGCGTCATCCAGGTCGGCACGGGCGGCGCCGAGACCGTCGTGCAGGACTGGACGGCGATGGGCGGCGACGGGGACGAGGCCTCGTCCCTGACCTTCTCCTGGACGCCCACCGGGGCTGCCAGGTCCCTGCGCGTTGAGGCCCGCGACGCGACCCAGGTCAGCACTGAGGTGAGCGTGGCGTTCGAGGTGGGAGGAACCCTCGACGTCAACGCGGCCAAGGGCGTTGGCACGTGGAAGCACAACATCTTCGGATGGTGGTACGCCTACCCGGACGGCACCTACGCCCGCAGTACCGCGGTCGTCATCGACGGCAAGATCTACCGCTTCAACGGTGACGGCTACATGCACACCGGTTGGACCTACTACTACAACCACTGGTACTACCACTCCTCCTCGGGCGAGCAGGTTACCGGCTGGGTGCAGGACAAGGGTAACTGGTACTACTTGGACCCCGTCAGCGGCGCAATGGTCAAGGGCTGGTTCAAGGACGGCTCTCACTGGTACTACCTGGGCGACACCACCGGAAAAATGGTGAAGGGGTGGTACCGCGGCAACGACGGTTGGTACTACTTGAACCCCGCTGACGGCATCATGGTTACCGGCTGGGTCAAGATCGGATTGACCTGGTACCAGTTCTCCGAGAGCGGCAAGTGGATCCACTAGTGACCCGCGCCAACGCATAATCCCAGCGTTTTCTCAGGACACTCCAGTGGTCTCCACAGACTCGATCCCTACAGTAGGTGTCATCTCAAGGGAATACGGCACGGGCCTCGGGTCCGGGAGATGCCGACGGGAATCGTTTTGAGGAGTCATCTGGGAGAACTTGCACTGTGTTGATGGGATACGCCGAGGGGTCGACCGCACGGTCGGCCCCTCGGCGTCTGTGTGTCGGCGACCGACCCACGTTGAACGCGGTGGTTTTCGGGTTATAGGACACTACGTGTTGCTGGTGGGGTGACTTTTCGGCGTGTTGGTGCGGGAAAGTCGGTGTTTTAGTTGACTGGGAGCAACTATGAGGATGGGCAAATTGTGTTGGTCGAACGACTTGTCGCTGGGCGGGTGGTTCTGTGCTGACTGCCGGTGTCACCTGGGCCCGAGATGTGGCAGTACTAGCCCGATGATGCACAGCTGGGCCCTATAGGTGGAGCATGGGCGGCCCCGCCCACGCTCCACCTATCGGGTTAACCTGCGCAGTAAAGGGGCCCAGGCATCCACCTGTACGGCCAACAGCGCCACCTCTAAGCCGACTGCGCCATCCCTGAGCCGGTTATGCCTGTCTGCCACGCGGGGGACTGATCCCTATAACCCTGGTTTTCCGCAACGCATACGGCACAACTGGGAGAAATTGCTGATAATTGGCAAGGCGCACCACGCGCCTGGCTCGTATCACACAGTCACGAACGAAGTGAGACTCATATGACCCACCGCCATGCATCGGCACTCGCGCTGATGACCGCCGGTGCCCTCGGCATGTCAACCCTCGCCGTCCCAGCTGCGCTCGCAGCGGACGGGACAGGCCATGCACCCGTCGGTACCACTGCCTCCGCGCAACCCGCGAACCCGGCCCAGGCCTCGTCGGCCGACGAGCAGGCCACCATCATCGTCCAGCTCCAGGACGGCACCGACCGTGCCGATGCCTACGACCGCATCGCCGCTTCCGTCGCGCAAGCCCTCCCCGGTGCAACCGTCACGACGCTTCGCGAGTACAGCCATGCGATGGACGGCTTCGCGCTCCAAGCGCCCACCTCCACCCTCAGTGCCATCCAGGCCACCAGCGGCGTTAAAGCCGCCTTCGCCTCGCGCACCATCGCAGCCATGGCGGAAGGGGAGGAGCCCGCCGGCGTCCCCGTCCTCAAGAACGCCGCTGCGCTCGAAATGACCCGCGCCAACCAGACCACCCACAAGGGCGAACACCAGGTCATCGAAGTCATCGACTCCGGACTGGACATCACCCACCCCGCGTTCTCCGGCCCCCTCGACGCCTCCGCCATCCGCATGAACCAGGCGGACGTCGCATCCCTGACGTCCAGCCTTCCCCACGGATCCGCCGGCGCGTGGGTCTCCGACAAGATCCCCTTCGCCTACGACTACGCCGACAACGACGCCACCGTCGTGCCCACCTCCACCAAGGACATGTCCCACGGCACGCACGTCGCCGCCATCGCGACCGCCAACGGCGGCGAGGTGCGCGGCACCGCGCCCAACGCCCAGCTCATCGTCGCCAAAGTCGTCCACGACGCCGACGGCGCCATGTCCGACGACGCCCTGCTGGCCGCCCTCGACGACGCCCTCATCATCAAGCCCGACGTCATCAACATCTCGCTGGGCGACGACTCCGGCATGAGCAGCGAAGCCGGCTCGATCTTCGCCGACGTCTACAAAGCGCTCGCGCACGCCGGCATCACCGTCAACGCCGCGTCCGGCAACGCCTTCTCCAACGCCTACGGCAACAACTCGGGCCAGAACAAGCCCTTCGCCTCCGACCCCGACACGGGCACACTCGGCGAACCCGCCTCCTACAAGTCCAACCTGGCCGTCGCCTCGGTCGACAGCCAGGACACCCTGCCCTACGTGCGCCTCGGCGACCACAAGATCCCCTACGCCACCGCCATCGACGGCAACGGCGAACCCGTGCCCAGCCTGCGCGACATACCCGAAAAGACCTACCGGATCGTCCACGCATCCTTCGGCGGAAGCGACGAAGTCCAGCGCTACTGGGAAACGAACCGCTACGACCTGTCCGACGCGATCGTCCTGGAAGACAAGGGCGGCATCGACACCCACGGCGACATCCCCATGACCGACGAGCTCAAGGCCGAGAACCTGCTCAAGGCCACCCCGCCGCCGGCCGCCCTGATGATCGCCGACACCGAGGAGTCCGGCACCCCCTACCAGGCCATCACGGGGGCAGCCCGCGACCTGCCGACGGTGACCATCACCAAGGCGAGCAAGGACCTGCTCGACGAGGCGGTACGCGACGCGAAGGGCGGCGACATTTACGTCACCGTCACCCACTCCGGCATCGTCCTGGCCTCGCCCAACCCCGCCGCCTCCGAGTTCTCCGCGTGGGGCGTCTCCCCGGACCTAACCCTCAAGCCCGAGGTCGCAGCCCCCGGCGGCAACATCACCTCCGCGATCCTGGGAGGCGAGTACGCGAGCCTGTCCGGCACCTCGATGGCCTCCCCGCAGGTCGCGGGCATCTCCGCCCTCGTGCGCCAGCGCATCGCCTCCGACCCGGCCTTCGCGAGCATGAGCGCCGCAGACAAGAACGCGGTCGTCACCAACCTCATCATGGGAACCGCCCACCCGCTGGTCGACATCGAGCTCGGGGACGGCACCTTCTACTCCCCGCGCAAGGTCGGCGCAGGTGAGGTCGACGCGGTGGCAGCCACGACCTCGTCCGTCTACCCGAGCGTCGTTGGTAGCGCCAACCCCTCGCGCCCCAAGGCCGACCTGGGTGACGGCACCACGGGATGGACCTTCCAGGTGCAGCTGACGAACCTGTCCGCGCAAGCCCACACCTACACGCTCGGCGGCCAAGCACTCTCCGAGGTCGTCGAAGATGGCCTGTTCATGGAGCACTCGCAGAACTGGGTGGGACAGGGCATCACCCTGGCCTTTTCCTCCGACTCCGTGACGGTTCCCGCCTCCTCCAGCGCCACCGTGACCGTCACCGTGACCCCCGAAGCCGAGTTCGCCTCGTACGCGTCAGCTCATGCCCCCAAGGGGACGTTCATCGACGGGGCCATCACCTTCACGAGCGCCGATGGAGCCCCCGACCTGACGGTTCCCTACCTGGGCTTCTACGGGTCCTGGGGCGCGCCCGCGATCTTCGACGAGTCGTGGTCCGACGAGGAGACTCGCCCCGCGCACGTCTACCGTTCCGCGCTGATGGACACCGAGACCGAGATCCCGCTGGGCGGGCTCAACCCCCTGGCCGAGAAGCAGAACTACAACTCGGTCGTCACCGTCGACCCGACGCGACTGGTCGCCTCGCGCTCGCAGACCCCGGGCGCGCCCAACACGATCGCCCCGCGCACCGGCATGCTGCGCTCCGTGCCCCGCATGAACGCCACCTACACGAACGAGGCCGGGGTGAGCGTGCGCTCCTACGAGCTGACCCGGGTGCGCAAGTCCCTGTACGACCTGGAAACCGGCTACACCAAGCCGGGCGAGTTCACCGGCGACGACCCCGTATTCGACGGTGTGGACGAGGGCGGCAAGGAACTGCCCGACGGGCGCTACACGCTCACCCTCGAAGCTGCCACGGACGGCCCCTCGTCCACCACGCAGCAGATGCGCTACCAGTTCACGCTCGACACCCGCGCGCCCGTCATCTCCAACGCGACGGTCACCGGCGAGGAGGGGGCGCGCACCCTCTCCTTCGATGTCACCGACGCCTCGCCGCTGGCCGGCATCGAGCTGCGCGCTGACGCCGACGGCGCGTGGTACTATCGCCAGCTCCTTGAGGGCGACGGCGAGATCCAGGCCGACGGCTCCCGCCGCTACCACGTCGACGTGCCCGTCGCCGACCTGAACCGTGCCTGGGCCGAGAAGGGCAACGAGGGCGCGGCCCCCGTGTCCTCTCACCTGATCGCCTGGGACTGGGGCCTGAACCCCGCCCAGCGCGAGGTGACCCTGGACGGCTCGCCGATGCCCGAGCCGGAGCCCGCTCCGGAACCCGCGCCGGAACCCGCGCCGGAACCCGCGCCGAATCCCACCGTGCCCGTCGGCACGTGGGTGAGCGATGCGCAGGGCTGGTGGTACAGCTACGCCGATGGCTCCTACCCGAAGGGCGTCACGCTGGCTATCGACGGCGCCACCTATCGCTTCGATAGCTCCGGTTACATGCGTACCGGCTGGGTCAAGGACGCTGGTTCCTGGTTCTACCACACCTCCTCGGGCGCCCAGGCCACCGGTTGGGCCTCAGTTGGAGGCACCTGGTACTACCTGGATGCGACCACCGGTGCCATGCGTACTGGCTGGTACTACGACCGTGGATCCTGGTACTACCTGCGCCCCGCCGACGGCGCGATGGCAACAGGCTGGGTGCGCGACGGGGCCGCGTGGTACTACCTGACCCCCGGCCGCGGCACGCTCGCCACGGGCTGGGTGTACGCCGGTGGATCCTGGTACCACACGGATCCGGTCAGCGGCGCGATGACCACCGGATGGTTGGTCGATCGCGGAAGCTGGTACTACCTGCATCCGGCCAGCGGCGCAATGGCGTCCGGCTGGGCCAAGGTGGGCGACGAATGGTTCTACTTCAACCCGGTGCTAGGCACGATGGCGACGGGCTGGATGCAGATCAACGGCACGTGGTACTACTTCTCTGACTCCGGTCAGTGGCAGCGCTCAGTGAGCTAACCCCACAGGCCGCCTGCAAGGCTCGCGCCCCCGGACAGTAGTCTGGGGGCGCGATCGTCGTCAGTGTCATGGCTGGTCGAAATTATCGTTGCGGGCAATAGTTTGTCGATGTGATACCGCTCTTGCATGGCGCCCCTCAAAATACCTTGTAAATAGGAGGAGGTGTCAGTTTGTTGGAAAGTGGGCCGCGCGTGACTATATGGCAATCTGTGTGCCTAAACGGTGTTTGAAGGTGTGTCTCAATCCTTCTTAAAGCCCATCATGTCAAGCATTATCGCTTATCGAATAAGCTCATACGTCTTATGATTGACATGTGAGAATCGCATCGGCGCGATCCTCGCATCCACCCAATTGTCGACCAAGTGAGCCACAGATGTCCCGACGAAAAGTCTCGGCACTGGCGCTGATAGCGGCAGGTGCCCTCGTATTTACCCCGGTCACAATCCCAACAACACACGCGGCAACCGTCAACGAAGATGCAACGCATCACCACAACTTCGCCCTGCGCGACGACGCGCAGTCCGGCGACGACCCACAGTCCGGCAACCCGCAGGACGCCACCACAGCCTCGGACGTTGACGAACACGCCAACGACGACACCCCAACCACAATCATCGTCCAACTCGAGGACGGCGACGTCGGCATCCCCTGGGACCAGCGCGTCTTCGGCCTGAGCACGGACACCAAACACAAAGAAATGCAGGCGCGCATCGAGGCATCGGTGACCCAGTCCGTACCCGACGCGACCGTCACCGTCCAGCGCGAGTACATCCACGCCCTCGACGGCTTCGCGCTCCAAGCCCCGGCCTCGTCCCTGCAAGCTATTCGCAACACCGAGGGCGTTAAAACCGCCTTCGTCGAGCAGGGGTACGACCCGGCGCCAATCAACGAGGAACGGGATGAAGCCGAGGCGGTTACCCAAGCCCTGACAGCCGCCGACCCGACCGTGCGCAACTCTTCCTCGCTCGAGATGATCCGAGCCAACCAAACCGCCTACAAGGGCGACCGCCAAGTTATCGAAATCATCGACAGTGGGGTTGCCACATCAAACCCGGCATTCGCTGGTTTGATGGATGAGGTTGACGTTCGCCTGAGCGAGCGCGACGTGGATGAGCTGAAGAAGAAACTGAGTCACGGACGCGACGGCGAATACATCAACAAGAAGTTCCCGTTCGCCTTCAACTACGTGACCAATACCACCAAGGTTGATCCCATTATCGACTATCACGGTAGTCACGTCGCTGCCATCGCTGCTGCAAATGCGCCCGACCTGCAGGGAGTGGCCCCCAACGCGCAGATTATCGTTGCAAGGGTGGGCTCCGGCTTGCACTCGGGCGACATCGTCGATAGCGCGATTCTGTCTGCCCTCGATGACGCCATGATCCTCAAGCCCGACGTCATCAACCTGTCCCTCGTGCGTCACGGCGGCATGAGTAGTGAGGCAGGAAGCGTGTACGATCACGTCCTCAAGGCTCTCGCGGAACAAGGGATCAGTATCAACGCATGTGCAGGAAATGAAGGATCTGTTGCGCACGGATCCTACATGGGCCTCCCCACGCCGTACGCGAGCGAACCGGATACAGGAACAGTGACCGAGCCGGGATCCTTCAAGCCGTCGCTGACTGTCGCTTCCGTCGACAACGTGGTGGCCCTGCCGTACCTGACTGTTGGCCAACGAAACATCTTCTACCTCGCCTCCCGGGACCAGTACGGCCGTACGAGGGCCGACTTGCGCGCCATCCCAGAAGGCACTTATCGCGTGATCTACGCCGGGTGGGGTAGCGAGGAAGACCTTGACCACCTCGTTGCAGCGCATCCCGGCGACCTCTCCAACGTTATCGTCCTCGAAGATCAAGGACTGAACTCCCAATATGGCGCCGGGATAAAGACAACCGATCAGGCGCGCAATCTCGAATCTCTCGGATCCAAACCAGCGGCCCTCATCCTTGGCGACACCGAGCCGGGAGCGGTTCCCAGCGTCGCAATGGTAGACGACACCGTGAGCCTGACGACCGTCAGCATCACGAAGAAGGAACGCGACGCCCTCGTTGAAGCGATCAACGCCTCTGCCACGGGGAGCATAGAGATAACCCTGACGCACACCGACCCGCGTCCGGCTACCTCCACGCCGGTGGTGTACCCCACCTCCTCCTGGGGTGTCTCCCCGGACCTGACCCTCAAACCCGAGATCACCGCACCCGGCGGCAACATCTTGTCCGCTGGAATCGGGAAATCCTACGACTACATGACCGGGACCTCGCAAGCCACCCCGCACGTCGCAGGCGTGGCAGCCCTGCTGCGCCAGCGCATCGCATCAGACCCGCTGTTCGCGCGAATGAGCTCGAGTGACAAAGATGCGGTCGTCACGAACATTCTGATGGGAACAGCGCATCCTCTCCCAGACGCAGAACAACTCGACGGCACCTACTACTCGCCTCGCAGAGTCGGCGCTGGCATCGTCGACGCCGTCGCGGCGACCACAACCGCCGTCTATCCTACCGTGGAAGGAGCCCTCGACCCGTCGCGCCCAAAGGCTGACCTAGGGGACGGCACTCAGGGATGGACCTTCAAGGTGACGTTGACAAACCTGTCCTCCGAGGAACACTCCTACCGGCTCGGCGGGCAGGCCCTGTCCGAAATCGTTGAAGCTAAGTACTTCACCCAGCACTCGAAGAACTGGGCGGGGCAGGGCATCTCCTTGACCTTCTCAGCCAACACGCTGAGCGTTCCAGCCAAGTCCAGTGCAACCGTGACCGTCACCGTCACCCCTCAAGCCGAGTTCGCCTCGTACGCGAAGTCGCACGCGACCAAGGGCACCTTCATCGACGGCGCCGTCACCTTCACGAGCATCGACGGGCAACCCGACCTCACCGTTCCCTACATGGGGTTCTACGGCTCTTGGGGTGACCCCTCCGTCTTCGTCTCGCCTGGTGATAAGGCGTATCCGGACAGTTCGGCGCTGATCAACCTGTCGACGTCAGCTCCGCTCGATATGCCGCGCCAGGGCCTCAAGGGTGCACGCTACGTTGTCTCGCGCTCAACGCTGGCGGGTGCTCCGACTAAGGTTGCGCCTCGCACCATCCTTCTGCGCAACGTGCCGACCATGACCTACACCTATAAGAATCATGAAGACGCAACGGTACGCTCGTACATACGTGAACGTGCGCGCAAGTACCCCTTCGAGGGCAAGGGTCAGACACGAGATCTCCTCCGCCCGGAAGGCTCCGACAGCCCGATGTTCGACGGTCTGGATGCCGACGGGAATGAATTGCCCGACGGCAACTACACGCTCACGATCGAGGCGGCTACGGATGGACCTTCTTCCACCGTGCACAAACTAGAGTACGAGTTCGCGCTTGACACCCACGCTCCCGTCGTGACCAATCTGGAGGTCACGGGTGAGGGCGACAACCGCACGATCATCGTTGACATCACCGACTCCTCACCCCTGGGCGGATACGGATTCTCCGCGACCACACAGAGCGAACCCATCTACGCGGTGACGAAGGGCCTCACGGATGAAGCCCAGAGTGACGGCACATACTCCAGCCACTACGAGATCCCCTGGAAGGACCTGCCCGAGTCGCTCAGAGCCTCCAACCCAACGGCTCTGACCTTCTACGCCTGGGACGCGGGCAAAAACCGGACGACAGCGCAGGTGAGCTTTGCGGGGATCCCGATGACCTCGCTGTCCCTGACACCGGAGTCATCCTCGCTCGTCGTGGGACAGAGTATGGTCATGCTGACGAACTACGAGCCTCAGAACGCGACCATCACCGACGTCGTCTGGTCCTCCTCGAACGAGGCCGTGGCCACCGTTGACGACCAGGGACACATGCGTGCCGTGGGAGCGGGAAGCGCAACCATCACTGCGACCGACGCTTCCCAGCCGAGCGTGTCCGCGAGCGCTCAGGTCAGTGTCCGGGCTGTCTCCTCGTGGACGGGCATTGAGCTGTCGGCGGCGTCGATTACTCTCGCCCCGGGCGAGTCGGTGCCGATCGAAGCGTTCCTGGCCTCCACCTTCCGGGGACGGCCCGTCACGTGGACGCTGGAGCCCTCCTGGCTTGGGACCGTTCAGCCGAGCTCCGATACTCTTTGGGCAGACGTCACCGCGTCGAGCCGGGAAGGAACCGGCACGCTGCGCGCGACGGTGAGGACCCGGTACGGGCGGGCACGGACAGTGTCCATCCCGGTTGAGGTCAAAGCCGATCATTCACGCGACTTCATCATTGACAGTGACGGTGTTCTCACCAGCTATGAAGGGGCCACATCAGACGTTGTGATCCCGGATACTGTCACGGCGATCGGCAGCTCGGCCTTCTCGAAGGCTGGCTCGCTGATCCGCAGCGTCCATATCCCCGCGAGCGTGACACAGATCCGGGCGGATGCCTTTGCCTCCACCAGCCTGTCCTCTGTTACCTTCGAGGACACGCGAACGCGTCCCTCGCAGCTGACGTCGATCGGGGACAGGGCATTCGCCAGGACTCAGCTCACGTCGATTACTCTGCCTGGTGCGGTGACGACGATCGGTGAGGGAACATTTTCGGGTAGCGCATCCCTGACGAGCATCGACGTGGATCCGGTCAACACGGCGTTTGAGAGCATCGACGGGGTGCTCTTCAGCAAGGATCACTCACTCCTGATCAGGTTTCCGATGGCGAAGCTGTACGGAGGGGCATATACAGTGCCCGAGGGCACGCTCGAGATTTCGAGCCGTGCTTTTGACGGCTCGATGATCACCTCTGTGACGGTGGCTGATTCGGTGACGACGATCGGCAAGGAAGCATTCGCGGACTGTCCGCCTCTGACAAGCGTTCACATTGGTGCATCCGTGGCATCCTTCGATCCGTCTATGCTCGCTAACGATGGGGCTGTGTCCACTCTGACCGTCAGTGCTGACAACGCGCTTTTGTCCGCCGAGAACAATGTCCTCTATGTGCGTGAGCCAGACGGCCTGCGACTGGTGTATTTCTCGCCAGCGAACGCCGTTACCGACTATTCGGTACGGGCAGGCACGGTGGCAGTGGGGGCGAGGGCCTTTGCGAATGCCGCCCATCTGCAGCGCGTGGTTGTGCCCGAGGGGGTCACGACTATCGATGACGGAGCATTTGACGGTACCAGTTCTCTGACGGAGCTAGTGCTGCCGGACTCGTTGCAATTTGTGACGAATCTGGTTAACACAGGGCTTGAGGCGGTCGAATACGGCGGGCAGGTAAGGAGTATCCGCTCCACAGGCTATGCCAATGCTTATGTCCCCCGCGTTGTCGTGCGCGGCGGCGTCGAGGGCGTTTACTTCTCCGAAGCGCGAAGGGGAGAGGGCGTACAACATGCCAGCGCATATTTCGGTGAAGGGATGAGAGACATTAGTTTCCAGCAAGATAATCCGGATATCTTGGTGGTGCCCTCTACTCTGACTCGGCTCACGCTTGGTTTTATGAGAGCCGGCGGTGGGACTCCCGACCTCGACATCTATGTTGCCGCAGCCGAAGGTTCTGAGGCCTGGAAGGTCGCGCAGGAGGCGGCCGACTACATCTATCTTGAGCCAGGGCATATGCACACGTATACGCCAGCGGCAGTGTCGCTGTCCGGCGCGGGCATTGCCGAGGCCGGGGCAGGGTATGAGCTGACGGCGCCGACGGGCGCTCCTGCCCAGTTCACCGCTTCCGTGACCGGCGGTGTCCCGGGCACCTACCAGGTGCGCGGGACGCAGGTGGGAGCCGATGGAGTCGAGAGTATCGTGCTCGATTGGGCTGATATGTCGACCGCGGCTGATCGGGCCGATGCAGCATCGGCGACTCTCACGTGGACTCCGCCGAGCGCGAGCACGACGCTGCGCGTCGAAGTGCGTGACGTCACTCATCTGCGCACTCCGGTGACTCTAGCGGTCAAGGGTGGCCCGAGTCCCGAACCCACGCCCGAACCAACGCCGGATCCCACTCCCACGCCGAAGGTTGGTTCGTGGACGTGGAGCGGCGGCTGCTGGAAGTTCGCCTACCCGGACGGAACCAGCGAGCGCAGTACCACGACGAGCATTGATGGCTCGGTGTATCGATTCGATGCCAGCGGATGCGCACGGACCGGGTGGGTCAACGAGGGAGAATCGTGGTACTACCATTCCTCGACTGGGGCCCAGCAGACCGGATGGCTGACCTTGGGCAGGTCCTCGTACTACCTGGATCCCGCCACCGGTGTGCGGGCCACGGGGTGGACGAAGATCGGGAACTCCTGGTACTACTTCACCCCCAGCACTGGTCAGATGGCCACCGGTTGGCTCAAGGATGGCAGCTCCTGGTACTACCTGCAGCCGGGCAGTGGCACCATGGCGACGGGTTGGGTGCGCATTGGAGGGAAGTGGTATCACTTCTCCGCCAATGGAAAGCTCCTGTAGTGCCCAGGCAGTGGCGATAAGCCACGTCCAACGCTCGCGCCCCCGGACAGTAGTCCGGGGGCGCGAGCCC
>ERZ772966.100-NODE-100-length-34856-cov-7.719318_pt1 | contig 34856 bp, 32 predicted proteins | sample MGYA00580680_ERZ772966 | MGnify/ENA primary metagenome ERZ772966 (study PRJEB29015, sample SAMEA2738055) | human oral metagenome | biome: human oral; feature: human-associated habitat; material: saliva | place: China | collected 2225 ...
AAGAGAGCGAGTCGGGTGCGCCGCTTCGATATAAAGTGCATTTGAAGTGGCAGAAGTTGCGTGGCGCAAATAGTTTGCCGACAGAATAGTATTGACTTTTTCCATAAAATAGTATAGAATATAACGCATGGAAAAAAGTACAGGCGGCGTGTCTTTTGGTATTAGATTTATTGACTCTGGTAATGGCTCAGAGAAATATTCCTCTGTCGAAAGTCGGCGCTTGATTGGAATCTATGATGGCGATTGGTCTTTGGAAGAAGATGGGACGGTGAATGCGTCCATGGTGTTTGCCAGGAGAGTGGGTGATATTCGTAGTCATGGGAATTTAATAGAGAAGGTTCGCGGAATCGGTGAGAGAGATGCACGAGTATCTATTTCAGAGTGCCTGGGGATTGAAGAAGAAGTTAAGGTGAGCGGTTGGCTATTAGCTGACCCTATGTCATATGGTGGAATTTCTTTCTTGCGCAAAGCAATACCAACTAAGCTTATTGTTCCTGATTCTATCAAAAATAACCCTGACGACGATCAGAAGCTAGAGATCGTCAGACTTGCCTTGCGTATTGGAGCTGTGGCTTTGTGCTGTTCGGAATTGCCGCTGAAAGAGCTCAAGGAATCTCCTACTAAGTATTTTTCTCCGAGTGAAGTAGACGAGTTGGTTCGTATTTTTCACAGTAACGTGGATTTTGGCAGCGAGTGGAGAGGATATAAGAAAATAGCCAAGGATTGTGTGGCCGAGGTTTAGATACGGAATTTACATTTAATATTGTCATTGTTATAATAACCATATGCATATTATTCTTGGTGGGACGAGTGGGCTTGGTTTGGAAATGGCGAAGCAGCTACGGAAACGTGGCGAGCGTGTGCTAGTGCTGGGTAAGACTTATGATCCGCAAAAACACGGAGAAGGTTTTCCTCTGGATGTATATTATTCAGATCAAGTGGAGGCGGCGTCAGCGCGAATTGAGCAGATTTTAAACGGCGATGATATTGATCAATTTGTGTGGGCGGCTGGATATGGCTGGCGCGGCAATTTTGAAGATCAGCCGAGCGTTCGCAGTATGGCGGAAGTTAATTTTTCGGGCGCGTTGCCGCTGATTCAATGGGCTTGGCGTAAGATGTCAACGCAAAATCGTAAGTCTGTACTAACGATTATCGGGTCGACAAGTAGTGTTAAAGCACGCTCAGATGAAGCCGTGTACGTTGCGACGAAGCATGCTCAAGCGGGTTTGGCGCGAAGTTTGGGAATGCAGGCGGATGAGCAAAAACTTCCAGTTAGGGTTGCGCTATTTTTGCCGGGCGCCATGAAAACTCCGTTTTGGAATGGGCGCGATCTTCCGGCTGACTATATGTTTTTCAACGATCCGGCAAAAATCGCCACGCATATTATCAATGCGATTGATTGTCAGCATCAGCCGTTTTTGGAATGGGCGTTGCCAAAAGGCACGTTGGTTTAGATTCTCCAGAGTGCTATAATTCAAGCATGACAAATGGTTCAAATAATGATTATTTTGGGGTAAAAATTGTAGTTATTGGCGGCGGAACGGGAAGTTTCACGCTGCTTTCTGGATTGAAAAAATATACACACAGCATCACAGCGTTGGTCAATATGGTCGACGATGGCGGCTCAACTGGCGTGTTGCGCGATGAATTGGGCGTGTTGCCGGCGGGCGACGTCAGGCAATGCTTGGTGGCGCTGAGCACTTCGCCGAAAGTTCGCGATTTGTTCAATTACCGATTCGGCGAGGGCAGTATGAAAGGTCACGCGTTTGGTAATTTGTTTATGGCGGCACTTGAGAAGATGACAGGAAGTTTTGCTGATGCGGTGGAATTGGCTAGTGAAGTTTTGGGTGTCAATGGTCGAGTTTATCCGATTACTCTGGACGATACAACGATGTCGATTAAGCTGAAAGACGGCACGGTTGTTGATGGTCAGCACGCGGCTGAGTCGCTAAAGATTCCGCGCGGCGAGCGTCCGTGGTTAGAGCTTAAACCGCCAGCTACGATTAACCCGCGAGCTCGTCAAGCGATTTTGGATGCTGATTTGGTAGTAATTGCGCCGGGGCTTTTATATGGCAGTTTGGCGCCAGCGTTGTTGGTTCGAGGCGTTACTCGGGCGCTTGCTGAAACGAAGGCGAAGAAAGTCTATGTTTGCAATTTGGTCACAAAACCAACGCAGACTGATGGATTTACTGTGGCGGATTTTGCGGATGAAATTGAGCGATTTTCAGGGGTGAATATGGATTATGTGCTTTACAATAATCATCGCCCGCCAGAGGAATTGATAAAGAAATATGCTCACGACGGCGAATATTTGGTCGAGTGGGATAAGGAATCACTGAAGAAAAAGCATTATTATGCGTCGGGCAAGCGTTTGATTGCTGATGACGTGTGGGTCAATACGAACTCCAACAGCGATCCGTTAGCGGCTCAGCGCAGCCTAATTCGTCACGACGCCGATAGAGTAGCGCGCGAATTGATGCGGATTTATTTTGCCTAATGGGCAGCGAAAACTTTTCAATTCTTGAGGTTAATCCGGCAGCGAGGATTGATGCGTCGGATTATGGTTTTCCAGCTGTTTTTTGGGGCAAAGATAAGTCGACGAAAGCTCAATTTTGTCCGTGCGAAGATATTTTCGATTTCTCGCTTGTGACATCGTGTATGGTTTGTGCAGTTCATGAAAATAAAATACTTCTGGCCAAGCCACCGCGTGGCTGGGGTTTGCCAGGTGGCCGTATGGAATTAGGAGAAACGCCAGAAGATTGTGCGCGGCGCGAGGTGTATGAGGAAACATCCGTTGAACTAAATTCTCTAAAATTGATTGGTGCTTGGCATATTGAAAAGCTATTTCATTCTGAATATAACGGTAGATACCCTGATAGGGCATATCAGCTGCTTTTTCTGGCTGATGTAAAACGAATAGATGATTTTGTAGCTTCGCACGAATCATCAGCCAGGGAGTTTGTGGAATTTGATAAAGTACAAGACTATCATCATGATTTTGCTAATTTTGCTGAGATTATGAGATACATTAGGAAGTGTATAATATGAGTGAGCTAATTTTTATGAGACACGGTAATCATATACCTGACAGCGATTTGATTCGCCACGACGCCGACAGGGTGGCGCGCGAATTGATGCGGATTTATTTTGCGTAGATTCCAGGTCTTGATAATTTCCCATTACTATGATATAATGCAAAGGTTGTGTCAAGTAAAAATTGTATTTTGAACGAAAAAGAGATTATACCCGCAGAAGAGGTTTTTCATGAATCATGCCGTAAGGTTTTAGATAGCTATATTAGTTGTACTGAAGGTGAGCGCGAGGATTTTAAGGATCATGCTTACCGAGTGCATAAGATCGTAAAAGCATATACGGGTGATGATTTACCTCCAGAGGCGGCTTCGTTGTCATTGATTCACGACGTTGCTGATAGGATGTTTAATAAAGAGAGCACAAAATATAACGATACGTGGGCCAGGAATGCCGCAGATGCACTTTATGAGTTTATGGATGATGAGAATATTAGTCATGATCAGTTGAAATACTCCGCATGCTTACTGGCTGATATGGCCAAAATTGAACAAAGTGCGGCTCATCATCGTAAGTTAATGGCTGAAATCGCCAAAGAAGAGTCTAATGAGGATTATCAAGAAATATACTCCTTGGTTGCCGAGCGAAGTATGGACGAAGTTTCTCCTGAGCAGTGGGTGATTGCTCAGCCATTATTAGATTTCAACCATATGGGAATGGAGATGGATAAGGTTAATATCGAGTCGTTTATAATAAAAGGCGCCGAGATAATGGATAATTTGCAGCATCCGTCGTCAAAGAGGGAATCTGCAGCTTTACAGGATGTGCTGGAAGCTGAGTCATTCTATGCTCCAATTCTTGAGGCGATGGGGTATGAGGCTTTTGCTGCAGAACTACGTAGTGCGGCTAAAATAAGACGACTAATTGGTCAAAATAGGGAAGAACTTATTGAAAGTGCTAAAGAGACACAAGACAGGGTTCTACAAGTCGGCGTGGATAAAATTGCAGACAAGATATTTGGTGTGAATGATGGTACTATCAATTACGCTATTCGTAAAAATGAGGATTCTGGCGAATATTCTACTCACATGGGGGAATTCGCTGCTGATACCAAATATGGCAATATGGTTGCTGGAAACTGGCGTATTAAAACTGTAGGATCGCTTGCGGATAAACTTAAGGGCGGCGACGGAATTATGGATGTTGTCGGTATGATGGTGATATCTAGAGACCGTAAAACGATAGCTCGTGATTTTGCGCATTTTATTGCTGATAGGTTGAAGGAGTTTAGACCAGTATGTGCTCGGAGTAAAAACAGACCGGTATATATCCAGGGAACTAAAGAATATGTTGATATTGTGGAGCGTAATCTTCGTGAATTGGGCGTTAGTTCGGATGAGTATTTGGTAAAAATTGATACCGATGAAAAGTGCGAAAAACGAGGATATTCTATCTATGAAGTATCCAAAGTAACATTTGCTGTGGATATTGACGGTGTTGAGACTCCAGTTGAAATACAGTTTGTCACAAAAGACGAGCGACGTAGTTCGAGAGTGGAAGAAAAATCTCATCTTATTTATAAATATCTACAATCTCTGGGTTTTGGTAAAGACTATCTAGAAAAAGAAACGGCTCGCCAGCGTTACGATAGAATGACGATAATCAATCTTGCGAAAAAGGTCTTGGGGGATCTACATAAGCGACGCTACGATATGATAGATAGCAAAAACACTGGTAACCTTGGACTTAATCCGAAGTCTCTGTCTAATGAAGATGAGTTTATTGAGAACCTGATTGCTCTACGGGCTAACAATTAATGACTTGCGCGTGATATAATCATACTAATGACAACTTACTATACTGACGGCTCTGCTTCGCCGAATCCCGGTCCAGGTGGGTTTGCGGTTATCCGTGATCTTCAGCCTTATATTTTGGGGTCGGAAGATGGCGACACCACTAATATTCGTATGGAAGGCAAGGCTTTAATTGCGGCATTAAAAGATGCTAATGGCGCGCCGTGCGTGATTTATTCTGATAGTGAATTTTGGATTAACGTGGTTACCAAGTGGGCGCCGGGCTGGGAAAAGCGCGGCTGGACGAAGAAGGGCGGCGAGATTAAAAATCTGGACATCGTGCGTGAACTATACGAACTATACTCGAATTCTCAGGCGAATTTGCGTTGGGTGCGCGGTCATGAGGGCGACGAAGGAAACGAATTGGCTGACGAATGGGCTAATCGGGCGCGCGAAGGCGAGAGATTGGTTAAATAACTGCTAGCGACATCTGATAAAAATTGCTATACTAGAAAAATGGAAGAAGTGAGGGAAACGACTGATATTTTTTTGTGGGCAAATCAAAATGATGCAAAGAAGAATGATTTACAGATAGAGCTGTTCTTATTTAGTAAAAATTACACGCCGTATTTTATGCCGATAAAAGGCGATGTTGAGCAGCAGCTCAGGCCGTTGTTCTTGTTTGACTATATCAATCAGGTCAATTTGGGTGCGGGTACTGGATTGAGCGTTCGCGATTATGAATTGAGTGAATCGGAAGATAATGTTCTGTTGAGGACTGATCTGGAAAAGGTTGGGCGAGCTGAAACGCTGATTCATTTGATTGAACATGAGCGTCACGACATCGTGGAGTTTTCAGAGACTGAGCACGAGTTTAAGCGAATGAAGGGAATTGTGGCGCGATTTACTGACCCGAATAATCCTGACGCGACATTTTACACAGTTAAGTTGATTCAGCAAGGTCAGACGCTAAAGAGTGCGTTGGCTTGGGAGTTTTCTGATGGCAAATTTGGTTCATTTAATGCGGAGGTTGGTTTTAAGGTTCCGGATGATAATCAAGTTTTGATTGTCGGTAAAGATATTTTTGCGTTTAATCCTGGAAAATTTGAGCGAATGTTTGGCTATGAATATAAAAAGCAGGTGATTGCTGGTAAAAAAGTAGCTGAAATTGAGAAGGAATATAAGCTGAGTTTTCCAGAGGGAATGGATCTTAACGCGTTGGTGAAGGAGCGCAAAAAGACGATTAATAAATTGCAGAAATTGGAAATCGGCGCGGTTAAGCAGGAAGATGTTCTGGATTATGCTGATGAGATGCAATTGGAATTGATGAGCGATGATAATGGCGCGATTATTATCATGGACGGCAATGATTTGGATATGTTCGTAAATCTCATTAACGAGGATTATATCGAGAGTAAAATCACGGGCAAGCGTTACGAAATTAAGTCGAAGAAGCTGCTCGGTGAGCCAGAAGGCGAGCCGCCGCGGGGCTAAAATGGATCAAGAATTAGCGCTGGCTATTCTGCTGAGCGGTCGGTCGGCGTTGCTGACTGGTGCGGCTGGAACGGGCAAAACTTACCTGTTGAATACTTTTATTGCGCAGGCGCGAAAACGGGGTAAAAAGGTGTCGGTAACAGCGACAACTGGTCTGGCGGCAACGCACCTTGGGGGCAATACAATTCACAGCTGGAGTGGCATTGGTGTGAATGATCATTTGCCGAACAATTTTTTTGAACGATTGTCAAAAACGCGGCGTGATGTGATTTCTAAAACTGACGTGCTGATTATTGACGAGATTTCAATGCTTCACGATTTTCGGCTGGATATGATTGATAAAGTTTTACGAACCGTCAGGGAAAATGATCGGCCGTTTGGTGGCATTCAGTTGGTGATGAGCGGCGACTTTTTCCAATTGCCGCCAGTGAATCGCCCAAATGAGCAGGGCGGCGGTTTTGTGGTTTATTCTGATGCTTGGCAAGAACTCCAGCCAGCGGTTTTATATTTGGAGCGACAGTATCGTCAGAACGATGAGCAGCTTTTGGAGATTTTGACTGCTCTAAGAACTGGCGATATTAGGCGACGTCACGTCGAGGCGTTGTTGGCGCGTACGGAAATTGAGCCGCCAGATGGCGATGTCACAGAACTACACACTATAAACGTCGACGTTGATGATATCAATATTCAAAAGTTGGCGGAATTGCCAGGAGAAGAGCGTTCGTATCAACAAACAACGACGGGCTCGAAGATTTATGTAGAGAATCTGCAAAGGTCAGTTTTGGCGCCAGAAAATTTGGTAATTAAGCTGGGCGCGTTGGTGATGGCGGTTAAAAATTCGCCGCAAAAATTATATGCCAATGGAAGTATCGGCACGGTGGTTGATTTCGAGCCGCTGACGGAATATCCGGTTGTTGAGTTTCGAGATGGTCGTCGGGTGACGATGATACCTGATGTTTGGGAATTGCGAGACGGAGAGCGTAAACGAGCGAGTATTTCTCAGGTTCCGTTGCGTTTGGCGTGGGCTATAACGGTTCATAAAAGTCAGGGAATGACGCTTGATGCGGCTAAGATTGATCTGAGAAAGGCGTTTGTTGAAGGTATGGGTTATGTGGCTTTGAGCCGCGTGCGAGATTTGGACAATTTATATCTATACGGAATCAACCGTAGGGCGCTGGAAGTTTCTCCTGACGCGCTGGCAATTGACGAGGTCTTGAGGCAGGCAAGTAGGGAGTCTGTTGAGAGATATAGGGACGTGGTCCTTAGATCTCATTAGTAGTTTATTGAAGAGGGCGCTGGAGCTTATCACTATTGATTTATTGAGGATTATTTACTATACTGACGCTAAGAACCACCGGAACTAAATCGCCTTAATTGAGCGGTTCGCCGGTGTTCTTTTTATTGTTAAAAGCGTATACTAGTTTGCCTTTCAACTGTAGGCTGGCCTGAAATAGCTTTAAGTGCTAATCTATTGCACAAAACTATTAAATAGCGTCGGCTTATACCAATCCAGCACTAGGCTTTTCCACAAAAATGTGGAAAAGTTTTTATTTGATGCAAAAATGGGTAAAAAGTCAAAAAAAGGGCTTGCAAGTGGGTAGGTGTGGGTAGTATAGTGGAGTCAGTGGAACGAAAGTTGATGGAAAATCACCAACAAAAACAAACATCCACTGTAAAAAACAACTAATCTACCACGAAGGAAGGACGACGTGCAGACAGATTACTTTGAGCGTAAGTTGGACGACAAGCGACGCTTGACGATTCCGGCTGAACTCAGGGCAGAATTTGCATCAGGCGTCGTGCTAACTCGCGGGTTTGGCAAATATATCCACTTGTATCCACAGCAAATCTGGGATCGGGAGGTGGAAAGCGCTCTAACGGGAAGTATTCTGGATGAGCGAGTTGCCGACCTGAACGTTAAATTCCGACGAGGTAAAACCGCATCGGCGCTCGACCAAAAACAAGGACGAGTGACAATTGAGCAGCATTTGCTCGACTACGCTGGAATTGACAGAGAAGTCGTTGCTGTGCGAGCGGGGGAATATTTTCGGCTAATAGCGGCCGAGAATGCGGAATAGTAGATTAGCTAAGCACTTTAACAATTAGAAACCTCTCGAGATCAACTATCTGGGTATTTGAAAATGGCATGTGGCAATTTGCTCCACATTAAAAAAGGCAACGCACCTTCCTCAAACACCTCCCAAAAAAACTCCACCTCACACATAAGTCTCTTTGGAAAACATGGTTGTTACTGACAATCAACAAATTTCCACTCTAAGACAACAAAAACAAACAAAACACAAATACAAAAAAGCCAGAATTAAATATCCAGTTAGGTGATCTCGAGCATTATTTCTGTATAATGGAATAATGATGAGTATTAAAGAACATCCACCACAGTCGGAAGAGTCTAAGACAGGCGAACCGCATGTTCCCGTACTTTTGGAGATAACCCTTAGCAAGCTGCAGCCAGTCGAAGGCGAGTCGTATCTAGATTTGACGGCTGGCTATGGCGGCCATGCCAGGGCATTCTTAAATAGGACGGATAATTACTTGAACTCAGTGTTAGTAGATCGCGACGAAAACGCGATTAAGACATTGGGCGATTTGGCTGAAAAAGGCGTAACTTTAATTCACAAAGATTTTGTGAGCGTAGCGCAAGATTTGGTCAAGCAGGGGCGTAAGTTTGACGTGATTTTGGCTGATTTGGGGGTGTCGTCACCGCAGCTTGACAGAGCAGAGAGAGGTTTTTCGTTCAGATTTGACGGTCCGCTAGATATGCGGATGGACAATCGGACGGAAATTACAGCGGCAGATATTGTCAATTCGTATTCGGTTGATGATTTGACGCGGCTGATCATTCGTTACGGCGAAGAAAATCCCGGGCGAGCAAGGCGAATTGCACAGGCAATTGTAAAAGCTCGACCAATTCAGGGAACGACTGAGCTGGCTGATCTGATCAAGCAAACCGTTGGTCGCGGTAGCATGAAACATCATCCTGCGACTCGTACCTTTCAGGCGCTACGCATTGAAGTCAATCGCGAGCTTAAGCTGATTGAAGAACTATTGCCACTTTTGCCACGCTTACTTAATAAGGGTGGGCGAGTAGGAATAATTAGTTTTCATAGTTTGGAAGACAGATTGATCAAGCGTTATTTTTCGGAGCAAGCAACGGCTGGCTATGAGGCTGAGCTGATTGTTCCAGAGAAAAAACCGGTGTCTGGAACTGAAGATGTTCACAATCCGCGTAGTCGAAGTGCAAAATTTCGATACGCCGTGAAAAAATAAAACAAAAAGAAGGAGGCACAATATGCCAATCCACATCAAAGTAGAATTCCAGAATACAGACAAGGCAGAGACTGTTTCAGTACGCCGCGGCTAAACTGAGGCGTATTCCGGAATATACCTTATAGAAACCAGCCTGTCTTTAACGGGCGGGCTGGTTTGTTATGCTAAATACAAATATAAACATAAAAGATATAGACAAATGACAAACACCACCACATTCACTTCACGACGTTCACACGGTCAATTGCGCCGAAATCAGAATTCTACACGTTTTCAGTCTCAGGTCAAACTTGGTCCTGTTGCTCATACAGTGCTAGTTGCATTGATGATTACAGTACTGGGCTTGATTTATCTTACTCAGGCAACCAGACTTACGGCTTACGGCTATGAAGCTCAGAGTCTGGATACAAAAATCACCGAACTAAGCGCAAAAAAGTCAGAATTGGAAGTTCAGAATGCACGCTTGACGGCGCTAGAGAAGGTGAAGAATAGCAATGTCGCTTCAGCTATGACGACAACTGAAACACATTACGCTCAATAGTGATATAATAGGATAAGCAATATGCAGCGGCTTATTCGTTCAAGAACTGGTTGGTTGGCCATCGCTTTACTAGTAGTGATGGCGGCTTTTGTGTTGCGATTGTTTCAATTGCAGATTTTGCAATATGGCAAATATACGGAGTTGGCGCGAGCGAGTCAGCAGCGTCAATTCGTCATTCCTGCGGAGCGCGGGAAAATTTACATGATGGACGGAAAGACGCCAGTTCCTGTGGTGCTCAATCAGGCGGTCTATACGGTGATTGCGGATCCGCAGTCGATTGATGATAAAGAGCGGAATCAGCTTGTTGATAGTTTGAGGGAAATTGCTGGCGGCGAAATGACGGAAAATGTATCTGAACGGCTCAATAATAAAAAGTCGCGCTATGAAGTTTTAGCGAAAAATATTACCAGAACTCAAGCGGAGAAATTGAAAAAGAAAAACTTTGCGGGCGTGTTGTATCAGCAAAGTTCGATCAGGAATTATCCCGAAGGTCAGTTGGGCGCGCACGTGCTTGGATTTGTGAATGCGGCTGGCGAAGGTCAATATGGCGTCGAAGGTTCTCTGAATAAGCAACTTAAGGGTCGGGATGGGCTATTGCAATCTGTAACTGACGTGAGGAATATACCTTTGACGGTTGGAAAAAATAATATGCGAATCGAGGCGAAATCTGGCGACAATTTGGCACTGACGGTGGATAGGAATATTCAAAGCCAGACTGAATTGGCATTAAAAAAAGGAATCGAAGCGGCTGGTGCTACTGAGGGAAGCGTGATTGTTATGAATCCGAAAAACGGTCAAGTTTTGGCAATGGCGAATTATCCGACTTATAATCCAGCGGATTTTGCTAAGCAGAAAAATGGGTCGGTGTTTGTAGATAGCGCGTCGATGGTGCCGTTTGAGCCGGGATCGATTATCAAGTCCTTTAGTTTCGCTACGGCAATTGACAAGGGTGTTATCACCCCGTCTAGTACATATAATAATACCGACTGTATTAAAGTCGCTGATCGTACGATGTGTAATGTCTTGAGAGGTTTGGGTGGCACGATGACGATTCAAGGTGCGTTTAATAATTCGCTCAACGTTGGTACGATTACTGCGATTCGAAAATTAGGAAATGGTTTGCAGATTAATTTGCCGGCTCGTCAGACTTTGTATGAATATTATCATGATAAATTTGGCTTTGGCGCCAAAACTGGAATTGAGCTGGGCGAGGCTTCGGGTTATATTTATCCACCGGATAGTGCTGAAGGAAATGAGGTTCGTTATTCGGCTATGACTTACGGGCAAAGTATGAATTTGACTACGATTCAGGTCGCAGCTGGATTTTCATCGCTAGTTAACGGCGGTCAATACTATAAGCCGACCGTTCTCGTTGGTACAATTGACGAATCTGGCAATCTGAAATCGTCGGAAAATAAAGTTATTCGCCAAACCGTAAGCGGTGGCGCGTCATCACAGATGCGAACGATGCTAACGACGGCGCGTCGATCTTCATTCCTGTCAAAGAGTGACAAATCTGGCTATGAAATTGGTGGAAAAACCGGTACTTCTGAAACGGTGATTAATGGTGCTTACACTCAAAAGGAAACGATTGCTACATATATTGGTTATGGCGGTGGAAAAAATGGCGCTGAATATGTCATAATGGTACGTGTAGCGGCTCCGGGAAGAGGGATTAACTTACAGGGAGATCTCCATGCCGGACCAATTTTTACAGATATATCCAATTGGATGATTGATTATATGAAAATAGCACCAAAGGAATAAATATGGGAATAGCTTTACAAACAATGACCAACGAATTGACGCACGTATTTTTACTGAGCGTCGGCGCGTTTTTACTAGCGATGTTTTTAACGCCAATTTATACGTTTTTCGCTTATCGATATCGCTTCTGGAAGCGTCAAAGGTCGGAAAGCACTGATGGGAAAAAGCTGAAGGTTTTTGCCAAATTCCAAGCGGCAAAATTGCGGCGAAACATCCCGACGATGGCTGGAGTGATTGGCGTAATTTCAATCTTTGTGGTGACGATTTTCTTCAATTTAGACCGAGCACAGACCTGGCTTCCTTTGGCGGCGTTGGTTGGTGGCGGAATTGTTGGGCTGATTGACGATATCATCAATCTACGCGGCTTGGGTGGCGGCGCGGCTGGGCTTCGTAGTCCAGTGAAGTTTGCGCTGATTACGTTGATTGGCGTGGTGCTTGGTTGGTTTTTCTTTGCCAAACTGGGCGTGGCGAGTTTTCATGTGCCGTTTGTGGGCGAGGTGAATATTGGTTGGTTGATAGTTCCGTTGTTTGCATTTGCAGTGGTGGCTACCGGTAACGCCGTTAATATCTCTGACGGAATGGATGGTCTGGCTGGCGGATTGCTAAGTGCTAGTTTTGGTGCGTTTGGTGTGATTGCTTTATTGCAGCAACATGTTCTGTTGGCGGGATTTTGCTTTACGGTTGTCGGAGTACTCTTGAGCTATTTATGGTTCAATATTTATCCAGCCCGATTCTTCATGGGTGACGTTGGAAGTTTTGCTTATGGCGCCAGCTTAGGTGTTGTAGCAATGCTGACCGATTCTTTGCTTTTGCTTCCTGTGATTGGTCTGCTATTTGTAATTGAGGCGGGATCAAGCTTGGCTCAAATCGTCAGTAAGAAGCTGTTTAAGAGAAAGATTTTCTTATCTGCGCCGATTCATCATCACTTGGAGGCGATTGGTTGGCCAGAAACTAAAGTGACGATGCGCTTCTGGGTTATTGGCTGCGTGATGGCGTTTATCGGCGTGATGCTGGCGCTCGCTGGAGGTCATATTGCGTAATTCGGTCGCCAAAACTCGTCAATCTATCGCTCAGCCGGTTCGAAGTCACCGACCGATGTATCAGATTGTGCTTTATATGGGGCTTTTACTGCTGCTTGGGCTGATTGTTATGTATGCGCTGGGGCCGCAACGCGCCAACGTGATGAATTATGCTTATGGCACGAATTATAGCGATACGTATTTCTTTGGCAAGCAGCTGACGAGTGTGCTTATTGCTGCCGTGGCTTTTTCTGCGTTTTATTTTACGCCGTACAAATGGTTTACTGGTGAGAGATCAAAATACATTCTCTACGCTGGATTTGCGCTATGTATTTTACTATTTCTCTCAGGCGCAGTACTTCATTTGTCGTTTGCGCAAGAAACTAACGGTGCGTATCGATGGTTCCAATTGGGCGTACTGGGAAGCTTCCAGCCGTCGGAATTGCTCAAATATGGCGTGCTTTTGTTTTTGGCGGGATTTTTAGGGCGTCGGTCGCAACAGGGAAAATTGAACGACATCCAGGAAACTATCATTCCGCTGGGCATTATTTCCGGATTATCGCTGCTGATGATTGTGTTTTTGCAAAAAGACTTGGGAACGGGAATTTCGTTGATAGCGATTATCTTATCAATGATTTTGGTGGCTGGAATTGATTGGAAGATTTTCAAGAAGATTCTGGCGATTGTTGCGCTTTGTGGTTTGGTGATGATTTTTACATCGCCGCACCGAATTGAGCGCGTGATGACTTTCGTGCAGGGTGATAGTCACAAAGGGACGAGCAGTCAGGAGAACAAGAACTATCACATCCAGCAGGCCAGGATTGCGATTGGTTCTGGCGGGCTTCTGGGGCTTGGAATTGGCAAAAGCGTTCAGGCGACAGGATATCTTCCAGAGGCGACCAACGACTCAATTTTTGCCGTCATGGGGGAAACTTTTGGCTTTGTCGGCTTAATGGCTATATTGACGCTATTTACGGCATTATTATTGTCGATTTTGCACGTAGCTGCGAGACTCCCGAACGTGACGTTGCGGCTAATTGTGGCGGGAATTTTTGGCTGGATTGCTTCTCACGTGATACTGAATATTGCTGCAATGACAGGATTGGCGCCGCTTACTGGAATCCCATTGCCATTATTAAGTTATGGCGGTACAAGTATGTTGTTTATAGCGGCAGCACTGGGTTTAGTTTTCCAAATTTCCAAATATACGTCACATAAAGCATTAGAGGAGGGTGAAAGTGGCCAAGATCTTAGCGGTCGGCGGCGGCTCAGGCGGACACGTTACGCCAGTGGTAGCCGTATTTAGAGAATTACAGAAAACTGGTAATCACGAGCTTCGTTTTTGGTGCGATAAAAAATTTGGCGCCAGCGCACGTAGGATTTTTGCTAAGTTCGACGAGGACATTCCAGTCGATTTGATTGTTGCTGGAAAATTACGCCGATATCACGGAAAAAGCATCTCATTTCATCTACGTCCGTCAATTTTATTTCCAAATTTGCGCGACGGTCTTAAGGTGATGGTTGGATTTTTCCAGAGTTTGTTTAAGCTTATGAAGTGGCGTCCAGATGTTATTTTCATTAAGGGCGGGTATGTTTGTTTGCCGGTTGGTTATGCGGCTCGGCTATTAAGAATTCCGTTGGTTTTGCATGATTCTGACGCGCATCCAGGTTTGACGAATCGCTTACTGAGTCCCTTCGCAAAAGCTATTGGCACGGGCGCGCCGCTTGAATATTACAATTATCCGCCAGAGAAAGCTTCATATGTTGGCATTCCAGTTGCGCCAGAATTCCATCCATATTCTGAGGCTGAGAGGAAAGAATTGAAGGAAAAATTAGGCTTTAATGTCAATAAACCGCTGGTTGTTATTACTGGCGGTGGACTCGGAGCCGGGCGAATTAATTCCGCGATTGTAGCAATTAGGGAAAATCTGCTTGCTGAAGCTTCGGTGTTTTTGATATCGGGAAATCAGCAATATGAAGAAATTCTCAAGCAAACCGACGAGCGAGAAGGCTGGCGATTGCAAGCATTTGTTCACAACGGAATGGCGGAAGTTTTGGCGGCGGCGGATATAGTCGTGACCAGGGCAGGGGCGACTACTCTTCTGGAATTGGCGGCGTTACATAAACCGACAATCATCATCCCTAACGGCCATTTGACGGGCGGGCATCAATTGAAAAACGCTAAAGTTTACCAGGACGCATTGGCAGCGTTGATAGTTTCCGAAGACGAGCTAGATAAGGACAATCAAATTTTGGCACGAAAAATAATTAGCGTATTAAAATCTCAGAAAATTCTTAAAGGTCTGGGCGATAACTTTGGTAAATTTGCCAAGCCAAACGCGGCTAAAGATATGGCGAAGATTATTCTTACTACAGTGCGAAGACAGGGTAGGCGAAAGTGAAATTCCCCTTCTCTAAGAAAAAATCGGACGAGAATCTAAGTCGTCGAGAAATCGCGGCGCGTCGTCGAACTGAGAACTATGAGGATTTGCCTGCTCAATCGTATCGTCGGAACAGGACGCTTAATAGCCGCCAAACATCCTCTCCTTTGGAGACTTCCGAGAGACTCGAGACTCACGAATTGGTGAAAAAACGTCGCCGTGTAATGCGTAAAATGTTTGCGACTGCGGTAAGTCTGCTTGTTGTGATATTCCTTTTGTTTCAATTGACAATCAATATTTCAATCCAAACTCCCGACGCAAAAAGTTCCAGCAACGCCAATAAATACGTGGGCGTTCTTAATGAATATTACAGCGCTCATCCAGCGGAGAGATTCCGATTTTTCCTCAATAATAATGACCTAAAGCAATTCTTTTTACAGAAAGCTCCTGAGGTAAAAAACATTCGCGTGGAGGGAGATTTTCTGGCGCGATCAGCCGTTAAGTTGACGTTTAGGCAGCCGGTGGCTCAGTGGTCTTCCGGAGATAAGATTTATTTTGTTGATGATAACGGCGTTACTTTTGAGCAAAATTATTTTGCCGCGCCTACGGTTGCTGTTCGTGATGAGAGTGGCCTGCCGACTAGAGGCGGTCAAGAAGTTATCAATCGTCAATTCTTGAGCTTCCTTGGTCAAGCCGTGTCTGAATTTTCGCAACATAAAATGAATGTTTCAGAGGTTATTCTGCCGGCTAATACTGTACGCCAAGTCTGGTTTAAGGTCGAGGGCAGGGAGACTCAGATTCGTATGACGGTGGATAGGTCTGCTCAAGCTCAGGTTAAACAGGCGATAGCTACTTTGAGTTATTTGGATAACAATGGCGCGAAGCCAGGGTATATAGACGTCAGGGTAGATCAGAGGTCGTTCTATAAGTAGGGCGGCGGTCAACTTCTCTTCTGGATAGAGTAAGTTCTCTTTTTGTTCTATTTCTGTATGGCGTAGAAAATATATATAACAATATAAAAATATGCAAAAGTCAAATAATCGCAAAATGATAAGCTAGGGGAGTAGGGCAATAAAAATATAAAAATGTCAAATAATATAAAATGCGTTGTGGAAAACTTAACGAGCTTACGGCGCGCATACTCAGAGTTTATATTGATGTAAAAATATCAATGTAGCACTCCAGTATATGCAGTGCTGGAATTAAAAATATTTTTTAAGTTCGTATTTTGTTGGTGTATATTTTTATAAAAGACAGTATGTTTTATGAAGTTGTATATAATAAGAGAATCCCCTAGCCGAATTACCAGAAAAAAGTTCGTTTTTAAGGTGTTAGCGAATATATATAGACATATGTATATCCATCTTTGTACGGCATTTATTATTGCGTAAAAGGTACATTGTGCGACATTAAAACTATATCTAAAACACGACTATTCCATCGTCTTTCTTCGCGATAAATTTATCTCATTTTCACCAAATCAACCTACTTATCGTTTATTGTTTTATAAACCGCCCTATTTGTCGGCTTGGTGTGTTTTATGTTGTATATTGGTTTATCTGCATTGGCTCGGATTTATAATTTATGTTTGTATCGCGCAAAATTTATCAATATAAATACTCAGCCGATTCGGCTTTATGTATGCTTAAAAATTACTAATAATTAGTTCGTATTTTGTTCTATTGTTCTTTAATTGCTAGTTTTGCGAAAGAGCTTGGGTGATTCTGTGTTTAATTATTTCACTGTTCCATTCGCCTGCCTTAAATCGCAGTAGGGGCATACCCCTGCCTTATTTTGATTGTCAGTAAAATGTGCTTTATCAAAAAAGACACCTCGTTTTTGAGGTGTCTTCATACAATGTCAGTTGCAAATCACAACAGCTGCCCGGTTATCATACTACTGTTTAAGCGATTGCTCAAGTCTCCAGTTTATCTCACCAGTTACACTACGACCGTTTTCAGCAGCAAGCATTACAAGTCGTTCATACACTTCCTGCTTAATCCTGACGCTGTAAAATGGCGCAGGTACTTCTACCTTAGATTTGATAATCTTGCCATTCTTTTTTACAATTCGATTTACTATTGGCATAGCCTTTCCTTTCTTTTTAGAGGACCCTAGCACCAAGCGAGGCGTTAAGTTTTATATTTTTATTATCTTTTCGCGTTTGCGATTCATTATAATATGCCGTATTCTCTAATTGTTGATATGCCTCGCCTGAGTGCTTCTATTATAGCAAAAGTTGCGCTCATAATGTAATCATTTTGCAGGCATTTTGTATACTTTTTATGTAAAATCTATCCTGAAAATGATAATTTACCGTATGGCGTCCGCCGCACATAAATAAAACCCGCCCCCCCATTTTCAGAGGGCAGGAAGAGAGCATGGATGCTCAAACCATGCGATTGCAGTTTATCACTATTTGTTAGATTCCGCAATATGCTTAAATATACAATAAAATAAGACAGCCCGCGTTGCTCTAACATAAGAGGGGCGCTGCTGTCTTACATTGCCATATTACTACAACCGTCATTGAAAAATCAATAATATCGCCTTGAGTTATAGTTCCCTAACAATTTAGATATTGATATAATGCCGCGTAAGCTGTCATTAACGCCAAACCTGTTATAGTTCCCTAACAATTTAGATATTGATATAATATACGAATAGCCCCGAACATGACCGGGATCGTTATAGTTCCCTAACAATTTAGATATTGATATAATCGCAATGAATGACGTTATCGGAACACAGGGGTTATAGTTCCCTAACAATTTAGATATTGATATAATATCGCGGGCAGGATTAAATCATACGGCGTTATAGTTCCCTAACAATTTAGATATTGATATAATAACACAACCCAGGAAATCACAGACCGCACAGTTATAGTTCCCTAACAATTTAGATATTGATATAATAACGCCTATCCAAATATTACCAAAATTGCGTTATAGTTCCCTAACAATTTAGATATTGATATAATTACCTTGAAAATGATAGCGATGTTGTTATAGTTATAGTTCCCTAACAATTTAGATATTGATATAATAAGGTGCGTTGGTGCTACCAGTTAGACAGAGTTATAGTTCCCTAACAATTTAGATATTGATATAATTGACGTCGAGGTGAAGTGGCAGGAAGACGGGTTATAGTTCCCTAACAATTTAGATATTGATATAATTAAATCACGCCAATGAACACCACGAGAAGGTTATAGTTCCCTAACAATTTAGATATTGATATAATACTTCCTTAAATCCCCCTCTGTTACGAGGGGGATTTTTGGTTAGAAAAATGCTAATTGCCCGGCTGGAACGGACTTTTCTTGGGTGGTTTTTTCGCCAACAATAACGTGCATGTGCGTAAATTGATGCTCTGTTAAATAAAGCAATCGCACCGAGCCATTGTCCGGAGCATGTCTCTTAATTCGCATCATATGTTTTTCTGCAACGTCACGATTTGGACATAGCCGCGTATATATGCTGTATTGGAGCATGTCAAAACCGTCGTCCAATAAGAATTTACGGAACTGTGTGGCGGCTTTGCGCTCTGTTTTGGTATTGGTCGGCAAATCAAAAAATACTGCGACCCTCATAAGTTTGTATGACATTCCTTTTACTGGAGGACGATTTTTGGTAGAAGAAGCTTATCTGCCTCCTTTTTCTCTATGCATTCAATAAAGCTCTCAACTGTTCGCTCAACCGAATGTCTCACGGTAAACTTCTTACCGTTCACTATAACATAATAATTTAATATGTCAATAGTGAGTTGTCTGTCGTGCTTGGTGAGGCTGGAATCCGGGTCTCCGGTGTGGTGTGGCGCGACGTTCTCTAAAATGTACATATCAACGGCAGCGCGATAAGGCTCGATTAAGTCGTCGGCTAGATTGAAGCTATTGAGCTCATTGTGGTGAAATAGCCCCTGTGAGGCAACTAGTCCGCGAGCAGCAATATGTCTGGCAATGTGACTTCGCACCATCGCGTAACCATAATTGAGTGCGGCATTATGCCAGATCGGCTTGCGGCGTGTGGCGTCGCCCAGTATTTGGTCAAAATAGATTCTGGCGGCAATCGACTCGCGATTGCTGGTGTCGCCCGATTTAACATCGTTAGCTAAAGACCGCAAAGTGAAATCGTCTAGCCCGCGAGCCCGCAAGACGTCTGCTTGATTTGTGATTTTACTGATAATAATTTGTTGCCATAGCTGCTTTTTTAAGGGTTGACTCATGGACAATTGTTGACGCGAAACTTTGGCTTGGCGCGAATGCTGTGAATATGGTAAAAGTACGCTGGCAGGCAAATGCTTTTCGTCGCATATTATAGTAGTTGTTCCTTTTGTAGCTAATGCTGTCAGTAAATTTGTCGTGATAGTTGATCCGTAATTGTCTAAAATTAAGGCGTCAATATCTTCAATTGGAAGAGTCGATTCCATCTCCTGTGTAATTACTAGTTGATTATCACGCACGCTAAGCCGCGCAGGATTTTCGATAGCTACGACGCGCCAGGCCATTTATAGCCACCTATAATTATCGCCGAGGATAGAGATATCGTAGCGCTCAATGAGATTCGCGGAGCGAGGTGAGATCTGGATAAGTTGATCCTTGTCCTTGCTGACAGAGCTATGGAATATCACCTGCATGGCTCCATTATTAATGCCGTATTTTACGTAATACCCTTCTTTAATTTCATTTCCGAAATAACACCTTACATAATCATTTGGATACAATGAGCAAACTTTAGTAAATGTTTCATCTACATCAGTAAATCCTTTTGGTGCTGGTAGTATTTTTGTTGGTGCGGGCCTATTTTTCCCAACTTGGTGGGCGTAAACTGGCACGAAGAAGTGTTCAATCTTTCCTTTCTTGTTCGGCTTTTGGTACACGTCAAGTCGCACCATAGATCCGTTGTTAACAAATGCTTTATCGTCGTTGATATAAAATCCGCTTGGTTGTGTCGAATATACTTTGATAGTTGAGACCGGAGACAGCTTATTGCCGTTTTTATCAGTCTTCTTGTCGTTTTTATATATGGGTTCGGCGAACGCTTTTTCAGGGTTATCGTCGCAAGCGTCCAGTCTTTCAAGTAATTTTTTGTATAGCCACTTGTCCGACTCTTTAAGTGTGGAATTTTCGACATCCTTGCGTTTAACTTTTTTGAGCGGCATTCGTACGGTTCTCTGGTCACCGTCTTTAACTTTTGGTGAGCGAATTGTTTCTTTATGTGCCGAACCAGTCGCTTTACGGCGTGGCATACGTGAGACGAAAATTGGTTTTACGCTCAATCGAAACTCTTCGTCGTAGTTATCAAGTCCGCGTAGTTCATTTTGTAGCGTGGCGATATCAGCGTTGAGGCTGCGTTTCCTTATTTCTTTACTAAAATCTGTCCATGGGCCTGGAAAGCGATTTTTGGTCTCTTCATCACTACGCAGCTTGAAATATTCGGCTTGTGCGAGGTCTTTTTGTGTCTGGGTAAATGCCGCTTCATCAGTAATCTCGCCAGTGTTCTCGTCGGTAGATTGTAATAAAATTTGTCGTTTTTCATCAATTGTTTTAGCGTTATTCAAATACAGTTTCATCTCCTGCTCTTTCGAGAAGAGATTTGCTTGATAGACAATCTTTGGACTAATTGCCGCCACAACCGCCGCATCCTTGGCGTGATGCAGAACGTCTTCACTACGATCTTTAGCCAGACCCCAACGCTTGCGTAGATATGCTGTCGTTGTTCCATTTGGTGCGATTACGTGCTGTTTTCCTTTATCTCCTGCAAAGTCAACGTTTTGGCTTAAATAATTCTGAATAAATCGTGTGATATATCTAGTATCGTTTAAGGCTCGTACGTTCCAGCTGTCATTTTTATAATCCTGCAGAAGCAGATTTTGCTTTTTCTTCATTGCGTAGCCGTTATATTTGTAGTTGATGGCGTTTGTGGCCTTATCGTCCGTTTTAATATCGCGTGTCTTATATATCGACTCTACTCTGGCGACGAACTCCTTCCAGCGGTTTTCATCTGCGCCAAAATATTCAAATGGAGTTTTATTGCTCTTTTTCTGGTTTTCCTCTGTCAGCACCAGTACTTTATTAGTTATCCCATCATTATTGGAACGTGAAAACGGTACGATGTGGTCTATCTGATATGCATTGTCGTCTTGTAGCATCGTGTCAAAATCAATTGGTTTTCCAGAATATGGGCAAATACCGTTTTGTTCGCGATAGAGCTTAACCTTAATAATTTGCTGACCATTAAAATCGGCGTTTTTATTCAGTGGTACGCTAAGTTCTTTTAGGTGGCTGAGAAGTTGCTTGCCACCTTTAGTTTTTGGCGATGCTTCATATCCGTCGGCGATTATAGATTTAATGTCTTCGTTATATCCTTGATTCTCTTCATTTTCTTTTTTAATTGCGTTGCGCTCTTTGAAGTTTTTTGCCAAGTCGCGAGCAGTTTCAACTTTAATAAAGTAAGGTTTACCGTATTTGCGTTCAATGGCGCGAACGACCTTCAGTGTTTGTGATATGGCACGTTTTACGACAGGATTGGTGATTTGTTCTAGGCTAGCTGATTGTTTCTTGAAGTCATAACCAGCGGCTTCACAGGCTTTATCATAAGTCATACCATTAAGAATATGCGGTGTGATTTTTTGCAAAGCTTTTATCGACAGATGGCAGAATGACCCAAAATTAGTAGCTTTAATTTTGATAATTGCGTTTTTAGCGTCATCGGAAATTGGCAATGCATTTAATTCGGTTTTAATTCCTTCGTCAGATTTTTGTGTAGTGAGAATATAAGCGATTTGATTGATCGTTGGTTCGTTGTCAATTTTCGCCCAATCTTCTGGTAGATTTTTCAGCGCCGCTTTAATGTCGCTATATGCTTTTAAGCCACCGAATACATTTCCTTCTCCGAATTCATCGCCATCCTTTTTCTTTCCGTGTGTATATTTTGGAACATAATCTTCGCTAATTCCCGCAATGCTACGCACTTTTTTATATGTTAGGCTTTTTTGATTTTTGGCGGCTTCGATAACTTTATTTATCTGATCTGAAGATAATCTTATCTCTAGATTTTCTCGCTTTGCCTGGCGCTTGCTGGCGTCACGAGGTATGAATACTAGATGCGATAAGTCGCTTGCCAAGCGAAAAATTTCGAAGCTGTAGCTAGCTCTTGGTGCTCGTTTTTCATTTTCTTCAAAGGTACAATTCCCAACCATTTTTTTAATCAGCTCTTCAGTCATAAATGGGCGCTGGTACATAATTGCTGATACATTTACGACATTTTTGTCATCGTCCAAGCCGTAAAGCATTTCATTGATCGCTGTATCGGAAACGCTTTTTAAGGCATAGCTTTTCTGGACCTCAATAATCTTTTCTAATTCGTGCAAAAAATCATCACGAGAAAAACTATTAGTATAATCGTCACGCTTATTGCGTTTATGTGACGCAAAGTTTTCATCGTGGCTCAGAGCTTCACCGACAGTTTTATATCCATTCTCGGCGAGGAACTTTTCATTAGTTTTCAAGGCTTTTGACACACGGCCACCTTCTTTTTCCGACTCTTCCTCGACTTTACGATTCGACTTAAATCCACGTCGTTTGGCGATTTGATACATGACCTTGAGCAGTTCCTCTGGAGATAATTCTTCGGTGAGCGCTTTTGAACGGAGAGCATATACGTCTAATTTGTTAAATTCGGATTTGTCACTTAACACTTCTTCGATTCGATCTCTGGTAAGAATATTTTGGTCAATAAAGAATTGCTTCAAGTTATTCAAGCGTTGACGTCGCCGTTTTAAGCGACGGCGAGCTGACCTGGCATCGCGGCGAGGTTTAGCAAGCGAATCTCCGTTTTGTGGATCTTCTGGTCGCTCAAAAATGCGCACCCCTAAATCATGGATGCGCTCTTTATCTAAGTCCAATACTGCCCAGCCGATTGAAGACGTCCCGATATCTAAACCTAGTGAATATTTTTTTGGTGAATATGAAGATTTTTCTGCCATGAATAAGTCCTTTTTATAGTATCATTAGCATAATTATACAACTAAAAAGTGATAATTGAAATTGTGCGGCGCTCAGCCGCAGTGCAAAAGATAATCCGCTCAACAAGTGAGCGGATTAGAGCTTTGCTTTAGATTCACAATAGAATTCTCAACCGTAGCTGCACGACCAAAATCGCCGCCCTAAGTTGCTAAATTATTATAGAAACCTAAAACAACTTAGATATTGACACAATCCTTACTTAAGGGACTGTAACTACAGTGTACCTCACTTAATATTATTGCGCAAGTATTATTTTGGTCATATTTCGCCAACTGGCATATGAATTCATCCACCACGGATTTACTGAACGGTTGAGGGATGATGCAGTGTAGCCATTAGACTTTTGCTCTCCGACGGTTTGACCTCTATTATTAGTGCCGTTACCCATTAGGAAGTAGCCGTTAAGCCCGCCGTCATCTCCAGTGACATTTAGTAGGGCTTGGGCTTCTGCTCGTTTGGTTGCTGACGGGTGATTGTTTGCGTGATATTGAAGGTACTGACGATATGATTCATTTCCTTGCATAAGAAAAACACTCCTTTTTTGTAACTTGGAGTGTTATTGACAAATCTGATGATTTCAGTTATACTGTCGGCGTGAAGAAAACTGAATTTATTCTTGCCGTTTTTGCTAGCATCGCAGTAGTCGTTGGTGCAGGTGCTGCTTGTTTCTTTGTTACTCAACGTAATGCAGAAATGACAAAGACAACCCCTGTTGTAGAATCGCCTTCATCTCAAAATACTAACAAATTATCTAATAGCAAAAAGATAGAACCGCCGACAGAGCTGTCAATATTGAACGCTGTCAATATTGAACGAGCCAAAGTCGGCGTTGCACCACTAAAACTGCACCCAAACTTATCTAAGACCGCTCAAATGAAAGCCGACGACATGATAGCCAGGAATTATCGCGGACACTACATGCCAGACACGAACCAACCGCTTACAGAAGAAATGAGGAGACTTCAAGTTGCCGCTTGCACAAACGCCAGCGAAAACTTGACTTGGAACGATAGCGGAACAGATACAAAGCAATCTATAGATTGGTGGCTTAGTTCACCGCCGCACAAAGCTGCCATGCTCGACCCCAAGTACACCTATACTGGTATTGGCGTAGGTGATGGTAGGGTTGTAGTGCAGCATTTTTGTGTAGCACGCTAGAATAACGCTATATACAGAAGAAATATAGACACTGCAATAATGCCAATAAGGGACAGGACCATCCCATAGGTATATTGCATAAAATGGCGAATGGTAAATTCTATCCATCTCCCATTACCAGTTGCATCCTCCGCTAAGTATCCATACTTTTTGAGCCTATAAAATGCTTTTTCTGGTGCTGAATAGCTACATACAAGTGTATATATTACTGTAGCAATAACTAAAGTAAATGGAGCAGTAACAAACTCCGTTGGAATACTACTTATACATTTTTGACCAAGCAAAATGAATGCCGGTATGGAAAAGGTACTAGCAGCCAATTGACGCAGAGCACTCCAAGAAAACATCCTTATAGCAACATCGTTATCATCAACTCCATATGGCGATGCCAGCGTATATAGCCACATTATTTGTTTCCAGGTTATGACTGAATATACAGAAATAAATGCAGCGGCGCCATAGAAAAGCCACACGTGCCAATCACTCATACAGTCACTCGCTTACTCCAATAACAGCACCAATAGTGCTTTTGATGATTTTGTCCTTAGATACCATTTTAGTAAAGCCTCCCATTTACTTACTAAAGTACCTATAGCATACACCACAAACCCCAAATCTCCAAATTGTAAAAATACTATTAAATTGGATAAGAGCTATCGTCTGTTGTCTGGTCACCAAGAGGGCCTAGTTCTTCGCTCCATACTGACTTGGGCGGCTTCGTATTTATCTCAAACGATCACCTCAGATTGCTACTTATACAACGCTGCGACGCACGCTTCCTTCTTTTTTGGATGACAACGCGCTCTCGTTTTTTAGAGTCACACTTCGTGCTTAATTGTAAGGTTATTATAGCACAATCTAGAGGTTAGGGCTATCAATTTTAGGTGTACTCTGGTTTTCAATGCGGCGCTGTATTTTTTCAGTATCTTCAGCTGCTGGAAAATCCTCTGGGTTCATACCTTGCTGATTGCGAATAGTCGTTCTAACTGCGTCATTATTATCGTTATTGTCATGAAGTATAGAGTCGTATGATGATATTCCGTAGTTTTCTATATTGGCTGCAGTCATCTCGTTTGCTAATGTTTTACCGGCCAGTACAACATTATGGGCTTTATTTGCCCAAGGCTTGCTTCCAGTGTTTAGTTTCCTTTTCATCTGCTTATTAGTTTTGCCGCCGAAGAAAGACTTATCGCCATCGCTTTTTATTATAGCTAACCCTCTTGGGCTAATACCCGCCTCCATTATACTAGAAGATAGCCTCTTGTCTGATTCAGAAAATTCACGCCGACGCGCAAGTCTATCCATATCCTGATGGTACTTCTCGGCAATTTCTTGTTTGCGCGTTTGTGTTGCAAAATAATTCTGAGCTTCCGCAACTCTAGGTTTTTTGGTTGGGTTACCGTTTTGAGCGATAAGATAGCACGCCAGTCTTGTCAATCTAATGTCACCAATATTATTGCTGTTACCATAGCCTATCGAAACCATTTTCCCCACATGGGAAAAATGGTTTTCCACAGGTACACCAGTTGTATGGAGTGCAATCTTAGCGCGCTCAACCACCTTTCTGAAAGAATCCCATTTTGCATATTCGAGAACCCCTTGGAGCTCTCTAGCATACCAGAACTCACCTTGCTTATCTTCATGCTTGATAGACTCAAAAATGCTATCACTTTGTTTGATTTTTAACTCACTTGTCATACCTTGATTATATCAAAAAGTAAAAAGCTGCCGGATAACTAAATCAAGCGGCTTAATTTCGATTCGGATTTTACTAATTATTTATATCCCTTTCGCCGTGAGTATTCGTGTATCTCTTCAGTTATTCTCTCTACGGCGCCATCATCGTCTGCAATGTTGGCTCGGATTAGCCTACGACGTAATTCGGTGAGTTTTTTATCTTTTAGCTGGCGTAATATCTTGTTGAATGTGTCGTGGGCTAATCTGCGCTCGTGACGGGACTTAAGAGGGTCATTAAACACCTTATGTAATCTAGTTAGATCGCCCTCCCTCATTTCCATGAATCCCCGTGCTATGCTCTAGGAATAGATTCTGGTCTATATTCTCATATATAAACTCGTCTATAGCCTCTCTTAGCTCCCTAGTCATCCTAGGCTTAGGGTTGGCTTCCATTTCGTTAATAGTTTCTTGAAGAGGGTGCTGATAACGGTTGTCTGTATTGACATCTTGAGGATTGTTTGGTATACTAGAGTTGTCAATCGACTGGTCAAGCGCATCTGCGCTAATAGCGGAACCATCGAGTCCGCGCCCAGTCGATTTTCTTATGCCTGAAATATCATAAGCTAACACATTGCCTAATTTATCTACCTCATTGACATTCTGAACTTCTCGTGCTATATTTTCATTAGAAAAGTCGCCCAGTCCCCGTTCGGCTTGTCCACGGGGCGCACCATTAAGGTCGCCTGGGCGGCTTTTTCTTGGCTTTGCACGTTACCTTCGTAAAGAGTATTGCGCCCTGTTGTCTGTCTTCTAAGAAATTTACAGGCTATTGATCATTGATATCTTGAGGATTGTTTGCTATAGTGGAGTTATCAATATCCCCTCCCTTTAAGAGGTTCATCCTCTGAGGGGATGTTTCCAGAAGAATCCCCGCTTAAATCCCGGTAATGGGATTCGGGGATTTTTTCTGTATTATTTGGTTATAGTTCCCCAACAATCTAAATACCGATATTCCCTAAGAGCCGCGTTTTACCTTTACTCCTGACGCCCTAGAGGTGATATAATTACTACATTATGCATGCGTCCGCGGTCCAATCTATAACCATAAAAGTGAGCGAAGTTGATTCTGCTTTACTTAATGACGCGGATGAGCTGCAGAAAATGTTAAGAAATGTTACGGAGCTGGCGGGCTTGCATTCTTTGAAATCGGTGATGCATCAATTTTCTCCGCAAGGAATCAGCGCTGCCCTGCTTTTGTCGGAGTCGCACATTGCGATTCATACGTGGCCGGAAAGCGGCGTGGCGTATATAGCGATGACAACTTGTAAAATGCTGGATGACGACAAATTGCAACAAATAAAAGAGTTGGTTGCGCGGGTGTTGGACGCAGAAAAAATAATTATGAAAGAGATGGCATTGTAATATGAAACGAACCAAGGCGCGACTTAAAATCAACCAAATATTGACTGGAAAGAAAACTAATTTACGAGTTGTCGGCTGTTTGCTTTTTCGCGAATGGGATAAGAAAGATAAGCGATTTTACTACTGGGAAGAGTGGGAGATTACCGGGCTGGCTGATTATGATAGCTGGGTGGAGTATGATCACAGCGATCAAACCGTTTCTTTGTACGAGCCGATTCGTTTTACTCAGGCAATTGACCCAACGCAATTGAAAAAGGGTCAATCGTTCACCGTTTCTGAACAGGATGGCAAGGACCACGTTGTGGTGGTTGATGAGGTTGGAATTGGCGAAATTATGAATATCAAGGGTAAAAATACGTATCAAGTTTTCCCGAAAGAACTGATGGCGTATGCTACTTTGAGGGATACTGGCGCGCCGAAAAACCGTCAGTTGATTACGATTGAGAAGTATAACAATCGCGAATACGACGCTTACCGTAAGATTCAATTAAGCGACAAAGAACAGAAGGAAATGTTCGGCAGGACCATTAAACCGATTGACTGGACGACGATTATAGTCATTGTCATATTTATCGCTATTATTTTGTTTGCGTTCATCTTTGACAACAATTCTGATAGTAGTAGCGGCGGAGGTCACGGCGGATCGCGCAGTGTTTACGGCGGCAGCAGCGGCGGGCTTGGTAAATAAAAGGAGTTATAATGTCACGATCAAGTACGAAAAAACGGGAGCAAATTGCTTTATTTGCGGCGGCAATTTTGGTAGCAATTGGCGGAATTATTTACGAGCTGATTTTAGGCGCGGCTGCGTCATATCTGGTGGGCGATTCGATTTTGAGCTTCAGTCTGGCAACTGGCGTGACGTTATTTGGCATGGGAATTGGCTCACTGCTGGTCAATTACATCAAGCTTCATCCAGCGACCAGCTTCGCAACGAACGAAATTATTCTGGGGCTAATTGGCGGAAATTCGGTGATGCTGATGTATTTGGGATTCGTTTTTACGCGTTCGCATTGGCTGATTTTTGCCGTCATAAGTCTGGCAATTGGTATTTGTATCGGGCTGGAAATTCCGCTTTTAATGAAGATGTTTCAGGAGTTCGGGCGTAAATCTTCGGTGAAATTATTTAGCAAGATTTTAGCGCTCGATTATTTTGGGGCGTTAATCGCGTCGCTATTATTCCCGCTCGTTATGCTTCCGTATCTTGGTTTAATGCGTAGCGCGTATCTGGTGGCGGCTTTGAACATTGGCGTTGCGGTTCTGATTCTTAAGCAAATGAAAGCGTCGAAAATTGTGATGACAATTAGTGTTATTGCAACAATGTTGCTTTTGGGGTTCTTTATTTATGCGACGGAAATTGAGCACGGAATTGACAAGCGAACGTATAAAGATCCTGTGATGTGGCAGCAGCAGACGCCGTATCAGAAAATTGTCCTGACGAGATATAAAAACGACACGAGGTTGTTTTTGAATCGCAATCTGCAGTTTTCCAGCCTTGACGAAGCGCGTTATCACGAAACATTGTCTACTTCCGCTCTGTCTTCAGTCGCCAATCCGAAGCGTGTGCTGATTATGGGCGGCGGCGATGGTTTGCTAGCTCGGGATGTTTTGAAATATCCCAGCGTTGAGCATATTACGTTGGTTGATATCGATGAGGTGATGACTAATCTGGCGAAAACTAATCATCTTCTCACTGATATAAATCAGCGCTCTCTGCATGATCCGCGCGTTTCCATTGTCAATCAAGACGCTTTTCAATTCGCCTTCTCTACCAAGGATAAATATGATGTTGTGTTGATTGATCTGGTGGATCCGTCGAATGAAAAATTAGCCAAGTTGTATTCCGAGCAATTATATCGTCAAATCGGTAATATTTTAACGGAGCGTGGCGTTATGGTGACGCAGGCGACGTCATCATTTTTCTCTCCGCATGCTTTTTATATGGTGGCAAACACCGTCAAATCATCTCATCCAGAGCGATATGTGACGGCGTTTTCGGTCAATGTGCCGTCATTTGGCGAGTGGGGTTTTGTGATGTCTACGCCGCAAGCTGAGGTCGTGGCTAGTCAACCGTTGCCGAAAAACCTGAGATACCAAAACCAGAAATTGCTCACTTTCCTGACTAAGCAAAACGCCATATCGGTGCCGTCTGGACCAACTTCTACGTTGGTTTCTCCGCGAATCACCGACGTTTACAATTCCGATATGCGCCAGTGGCGATATGAGTAGTTTTTAGGCGGCGGTAGTGCTCTTTTTTCGACGTCGACGTCGTCTTTTTGGCGTGGCTGAAGCTAGCGGTGTAACTGTGCTAATTGCGGTTTCTGTGAGCGTGCTGTCGTTACCACGAATTTGTAGAACAACTTCACTATCGTTTGCTGCAGGTTGCGGCTTTTCAGATTGACTATTGACCACTGGAGCGTTGTTTGCGGGCTGCGGTTGAGGTTTGGCTGGTTGCTTTTTTTGGTTGCGAACAGGCTTTATTGCGGCATCAATTTCCTTCTCGACATCTTCCCTGTTTCGTGAATACATGCGACGCGAATGTTCAATAATGTGCGGCGTGTTGTCGGCTTGGCTTGGTGGAAGTTCCAATGTGCGGGCAGAAAACGCCGGAGTTTTTTCGCCGCCGATAACCATATTGACAACAAAATTACGATTGTGCATCTGGAGTAGATCGATTGACTCAAAGTTCGGCTCGAATTGCTTGGCAAGAATCGGTGCGTCGTCAGCAGAAACTCGGAAAGAAATCATAGTGCCGACGTTGCCGAAAACCGCATCGCGAACCGTGTCGCTCATCTGGGAAATGTACTGGTTGGCAACGGTCAAGTTAAGTCCATATTTTCGAGCCTCAGACAGAATAGTCGCGAACGAATCAGTGGCGAAGTTCTGGAACTCGTCGACGTAAAGATAGAATGGGCGGCGGTCACGGACGTCAGGAATGTCGCTTCGAGACATGGCGGCAAGCTGGATTTTTGTGACCAAAAACGAACCGAGGATGGCGGCATTATCTTCACCAATAAGACCTTTGGACAGATTGACAATTAGAATCTTTCCTTCGTCCATAATCTGGCGAATATTGAACGTGGATTTTGGCTGTCCGATAATATTGCGGATGATTGGATTGGCGGTGAAAGCCCCGACTTTATTTAAGACTGGCGCAATTGCCTCGGCGACAAACTTATCATTCCAGCTGGCAAATTCAACATTCCAGAATTGCAAAACCACGGTGTCTTGACAATAAGTCAGCGTTTCTTTTCGGAATTCCTTATCTGTTAGCATGCGAGTAATGTCGAGCATCGTCGCTTCTGGTCGGTCCAGCAAAGCCAGAATTGTATACCGCAAAATATACTCAAGCCGTGGCCCCCACGAATCGCCGAAAATACGCTTCAAAACGCCGATGATTTCTGATGAGATGTTGGTTTTCTGATTAGGGTTCGTGACTTCCAGCGGGTTGAATCCCAGAGGATACGCGGTGTCGGCTGGATTAAAATAGATCACGTCGTTCAATCGGCTGCCGGGGATAAATTTCATGTTGTTGATTGCGAAGTCGCCGTGCGGGTCGATGATAGCATATCCTTGATTATGGAAAATATCGCTTAAGGCGAAGAGCTCTAATAGTCCACTTTTTCCGGCACCCGTTTGCCCGATTATGTAAACGTGGCGTGAGCGGTCATAGCGCAACATACCGAATTGGTGGCTGATGCCGCGGAAGTTGGTGACGCCAAAGGCAGAAATTTGGTCATCGTTGACGTCTTCGCCGGTTAAGACTGGCAATTTGGACGGCGGTTCTGCGGTTTTGGAGCTTGCCCAAACTATATTTGGCGTTTCAACGTTGGTGTGTGGCAAGTGAAAAACTGACGCCAATTCTTCTATATTTAAGATAAAACCATCGCCGATGAACGAACGCTTGCGATATTTATCAATAAATTCTTTACCAAACACACCCTTGACGGTACGAAATCCATTGAGATTTGTTGAGTTAAACTGCTTAAACGTACCGACGAGCGCCTGCATGCGAAGCTTGGCGTTTGTCTGACTTTCACCCATATAAACCAAGCGAATTTTTACTTCATATCCGAGCTTGGTCGCCTTTTTTTCTGCTTCAGAAATGCGAGTTTTATCGCGGTCTGATAGCTCGATTTTGGCTGATTGCCCAACTCCCTGCTCTGGTGGCTGCCATAATGCGCCAAGCACACCGATTAGCCACTGTATACTGCCGCCGAATCCTGGCAAGGAGAACATTCGTCCGTTTTTTATACTATTGATATATCGATCTGCGGCATTTTGCCAGTCATCTGGGATTGGTCTGACTAGCACCTGAATCCACAATTCTTCACCGGTGGTTTCTAATTTTGCCAACGTGCCCGTAATGCCAGCCAGCGGGTCGACTTCGAAGTTTTGGAAGGTGCGAATCGGGAGAAATTCGTCGGTGGTTAATGTCAATTCTGTCGAGTAAGCAACTTCGTGGTCGCGCTCGTGCTCGGTGTAATCTTCGTCGGCTTGGTGAATTTGAACGGTTGGATATTGAGAATAAATCTGTCCCTCGACAAAGCTCTGTAAGGTTTTTGGCACCCAAACGTAAAAGCGAATTTGCCCATTGACTGAGGCGATTTCGAAGCTAATATGCTCTTGGTGTCCGCCAGATAATCGCAACTCTTTATTGTCGCGAAGAATTCCGTGTAGTGAAGCGAATAACTGCTCGGCGGCAAGTTCTTGCTTGTCATTGGTGCGTGGGATTTCCAGAACCAAAAGTACACTCTCAACTGGGGTGAAATCTTCTATCTTCCGATAATTCCGCCACGTCAAAAACATCAGGACTGCCACGATTGGCATCCAAACGTACCATTGTAATAACGTACCGATGATCCAAGAAATAATCTGCATTATGTGTAAATTATCTCACCTCTGAAAGAAGTTTGCAACTTAGCTTAAGCGGCTTCTTCAAAAACGTATGTGGCTTTAGCGACGCGTTTGAATTGTGGCTTTGATTGAAGGTTTAATAGAATGGTGGTTTCCTTGACTTGTCGTTTGTCGAGGACTTGACGAACGATTTCGTCGCGATGAAGCGGAGTTTCGGAATTCTTCAAAATATCGGTAATGATATCTGCTACGGTTCCGCGACTGTAGCCCCAGCTGGCAAGCGCGTAAATACCGCGGCCGATTAGAACAAAGCGCTTGTCTTTAATAAGTTCATTGTGAATTGCCTGCGTTGTAACGCTTCGGCGGTTAAATTCGCTGTCCCGAATTCCCTTAGCGATGTCGGAAAAATGCATCGGTGAGCCATTTGTGTCCAGAACGACGTAGATTTTATCGCGAATGTTCTTTGGGTTGACGGCTGGCCATTTGGCTAGTCCCCATTGATCATTCAAGCTGGCTAATTTTTTGCTAACAGTAGCCAAGGCTGCAATATTTGAAGGGTGCTCATAGTCTAATTTTTTGTGCAATTCTTCCGCAGTAATAGGTTCGCCATGCTTTTTGATTGTTTTGACAACTTCTTCGACTCGTGCTCTAATTTGCTTTTCATTGCCGAGAGTGTCAATTGCTGCCGCCTGGTAATAATCGTCATTCTCTGTAACAATCGTGATGTTTTCTGCCAGCTCAGAAATAAACGCCACACGAGCGCGGTCAATTGTAGTAGCTTCTTTACCGAGGAAATGCGACGCCAAATCCTGCATCCGCGCAACTCGTCCCATCTCAGACAAACTCGAAGTAATTTCTTTTTCCATAGCAATAACCGAAGGAAGTTCTCCCTCGGCGACAGCTGCACGTAGACGCGTTAAGATTGCTTTTTCTAGCTGACGAACGCGCTCGCGAGTAATGCCGAACATATCGCCAATTAACTCTAATGTTTCTTTTCGGTCATACAAACCAAATCGTCGAGAAATAATTTCCTTCTCGCGCTCTTGCGGAATCTTAGAAATAATAGTATCGACGACAGAATTTAATTTGGCGCTTTGCTCGGTTTTTGCTGTCTCGCTCATGCTACTAGAAACATCCTCTCTGCCTCACCACAGGTTATATTGATTGAAAATATGTTTTTAATTATACAATTGCATTTGACAAAAGTCAATAGATAAATGCCATAATTGCTGATATAAATTATAGCATTTATTTTACGTTTTTTGCAATAGATTATATGAAGAGTTTTTATTATCCGGAATTATTGGATAGTATGAAAACGCTATTTCTTTTTAGCGGATGTTTTGGCGGCTTTTTTAACTACACGTTTGCGAGTTGGTTTCGCTGTTGTGGCGCTTAATAGCTCCAGAGCTTTTTCGTGAGTAATGGTTTTCGGATCCGTGTCTTTAGGGATTTTGACATTTTTGGTGCCGTTGGTGATGTATGGACCGAATCGTCCATTGAGAACCTTAATTCCATCTGGGAATTCGGCAATATTCTTAGCGGCTTCGGCTTCTAATTTGGCGGCGTAAAGTTCACGCGCTTTTTCTAAAGTAATGCTGTGTGGGTCTTCTGGCTTAATGGAAACGAATAATTTACCGACTTGAATGTACGGACCGAATCGCCCGATATTCGCCTTAATGTCTTGACCGTCTTCTGTTTGTCCGACGATGCGTGGCAACTTGAACATCTCCAGTGCTTGCTCCAGAGTAACTGTCTCAATTTTCGCACCCTTTGGAAGCGGCGCAAAGCGAGGCTTATCTTCATCTTCAGTTGCGCCCAGCTGCAACATTGGACCGAATCGCCCAAATCGCGCAATAATCGGCTTATTCGTCTTCGGGTCAATTCCTACTTCGCGATTAGCGCCGACTTTACTTCGGTCAATTCCGCCAGATTGCTCGATCAATTTATGGAAAGGCGTGTAAAATCCGTGCAACATTGTGCTTTTTTCCAGATTAGCGCCAGCAATCTTGTCAAATTCCGTTTCAACGTTGGCGGTAAAATCGTAATCGACAATTTGCGTAAAATGGTCCGTCAGGAAATCGGCAATCAGTTCGCCGCTTGGCGTTGGAATAAGCTTGCCGCGTGTCGAGCCAGTTTTTTCCTGGACAATACTTCGGCTAACTTCCTCGCCGTTATAATTCAGAACAATTACGTCACGCGGTTGACCTTCGCTGTCACCCTTTTCAACGTAGCCGCGAGTTTGAATAGTGTCAATAATCGTAGCGTAAGTTGACGGACGTCCGATTCCAAGCTCCTCCAGTTTCTTGACTAGCGAACCTTCGGTGTAACGAGCTGGCGGTCGTGTAAATGTTTGACGAGCCGTAATGTCGTGAGAATTGACTTCATCGCCAGACTGTAACT
>ERZ772966.101-NODE-101-length-34730-cov-6.202480_pt1 | contig 34730 bp, 28 predicted proteins | sample MGYA00580680_ERZ772966 | MGnify/ENA primary metagenome ERZ772966 (study PRJEB29015, sample SAMEA2738055) | human oral metagenome | biome: human oral; feature: human-associated habitat; material: saliva | place: China | collected 2225 ...
GCAGCCCGCCAAGAACGCTATTTGGCGCTCACTAAAGAGCATGAGCAGCTAGTGGCTCAGGGGCCTGCACAGAGGCAGCGCCTAGCCCAGATTCAGGCTTTGCAGGCTCTATCTGACTTAAAGCCTTGGCATGAGCAGCTAAAACAGGCTCAAGCCCAGCAAGCTGTAGCGCAGCGCCAGCTAAGCCAGGCTCTGGCGCTTGAGCAGCTGGAGCCAGATGAGCGCGTGCAGGCTGTTTTACAGCCGGGAGATTACCAGGGCGCCCAGGCATTAAGTGTGCAGCTAACCGCTAAGGTGGCAGCCCTAAACCCGCAGGTAGAGCTGGAGGCGGGACTGGCCGGGCGGCGTCGTGATTTGCAAACCAAAACCCAGGCCCACGAAAGCGCCAACGCCAAACTAGCCCAGGGACGCGAACGCGAAAACCAGCTACCCCTCCAAATTGCCTCCAAGCAGGAGCTTTTGGAGCAGCTAAACGAGCAGGCCGCCACCTTACCCGCTGCCCAGCTGGCCCAAGAACAAGCCGCCCAGGCCCTGAAACTAGCCAACGCCCATGAGCAGCTAGTCAAAGACCAGCAGCAGGCACTTAAACTTCAGCAGCTTGTGGCGCTGGAGTTAAAGCAGGCTAGCCAAAGACACAAGCACATGTTGGAGCAGTGGCTGAGCCAGTCGGCCCTGAACTTGGCGCAAAATTTGGTTGACGGCGCCCCCTGCCCGGTATGCGGTGCCACCGAGCACCCGGCCCCGGCCACCCAGGGCGGCGAGAATATCACTCAGGAGCAGCTAGATCAGGCCCTTGAGGAAGTTAATAAGGTTCAAGGCGAGCTTTCGCAGGCCAGTGAACGGGCAACAAAACTGGCCGCCCAGCTTGAGGCACAGCCTTGCCAGCTAAGCCCAACCCAGGCCCGTGAGCAGTTACAGGAAGCTAAAGCGGCTCTGGCGGCTGCCCAGCAGGCTAGTGAGCAGGCAAGCGGCTGTAAGGCGCAGATTACCAAGCTAAATGCGCAGCTTGAGGCGCTGCGGGCAGATAATCAGGCGGCCCAGGCTCGTCTGGCTGGTGACGCTAAAGAGATCCAGCTGTTGGGTGAAAAGATTGACGCCGATGCGGCTTCGCTAAGCTGTGAGGGATTTGAGAGCGTAGCCGCGAAGGTTGAGTATTTGAGTCAGTTGGCTAACGCCCTTGAGCAGTTGGCTAACGCCGCCCAGGAGCTGGACCAATGTAAAAAGCGTGCGCAGCAGGCCGCTGACAGTTTCGCTGCGCAATGGGCTCAGGCCAGTGACAGCTTTGCTGATCACAGCGCTAAAGCGACAGCCCCTGCCCCTACAGACCCGGCCGAGACAGAGCCAACCCAAGCAGAGCCAACCCAAGACACCAGCGCCACTAACGCCCAGGAGGGCTATGCGCAGGCATGTCAGGCTTTTGCCGGGCTAGATTTGGCCGCTTTGAAAGCTGCCTCAGCCAGCTACGAAAAATCCTTATCGATCAACCAGGCGGCTTTAGGCGAGCTTGAAGGAATTGAGCTGACTCCTCCCCCACTGGAGCAAACCCGGCTCCAGCTAGAGCAGGCTCAGGCTAAAACACAAGCGTGCCAAACCTATGCCAGTAGCTGGCAGGCGTTTGCCGGGCAGGTAAATGCGCAGCTAGCTAAGCTAAATGAGCTTTTGGCTCGCCGCAGTAAAGCCAGCGATAAGGATGCTCAACTGTTGGCTTTGGCTAGCGCCGCCAATGGCGACAACCAGGCCCGCTTGACACTGTCTGCTTGGGTGTTGCAGGCCCATTTCCGCCAGGTGTTAGTGTTCGCCAATGAGCGTCTGGGGGTGATTGGGGCGGGCCGCTATGAGCTGATTAATGTTGATAGTGAGGAAGATACTCGCCAGCAGAAGCAGGGCTTGGGCCTGGCGGTGGTTGACCATTTAAGTGGCACTACCCGCTCACCGCGCACACTTTCGGGCGGCGAGAGTTTCTATGTTTCTTTGGCTTTAGCCCTAGCTTTGGCTGATGTGGTGGCCACCCAAAATGGGGGTATCGAGATGAACACCCTGTTTATTGATGAGGGTTTTGGTTCCCTTGATGAGGGCACGCTGGCTGAGGTTATGGATGTGCTTGGCGCTTTGCATTCAGGCGGGCGCGTGGTGGGGATTGTTTCTCACGTTAGCGAACTAAAGCGTGCTATCCCCGCCGCCGTTGAGGTGCGTCCTCTGCTTGGCGGTGGCTCTACCCTGCGCACACGGGTTTAGGTGCGCGCCCTCGCCGCTGGCAAGTCTGGCGTGGCCTCAAGCTTGCACGTGAGTTTAGGGCCTGCGCGCGAGTTTAGGACCAGTTTTTGGCCAGTACCGCCACTTCACACACGTCGAACCAGAGCAGATCGGCGTCAGCGCTGCGCTCGAAAGCTTCCTCGTCGCCTTCGGCTGCTAGTTTTACATCCGCACTGGCTTGATCTTCATCTGCCAATACTGCGGCCACGTCATCCCAGGGCACATCCACCAGCACCTGGACAGTGCCAGGTAGGGTTTCGTCGTCGACCTCTAATTCACGCAGGTTCTCACGCTCCACGTCAGCAGCAATTACTACGCGACGGTAGCGTTTTTGCGCCTCATCTTGCTCAGAGATGGCAATTACTGAGGAGTCGGCTGCGCACAGGCAGGCCGACACTTCCAGACCTTCCTCGTCTTCGTCAGGTAGAGCCGCTGCCAGTGAGGCGGTGGCGGCGTGGGCCTGACGGGAGGTGATAGCCGGGGCGGAAAGGTCCGCCACTGTGGCAGGTAGATATACGCGCATGACGTCTAGTTTAACGGCCTAACCGAAACTAAAGCGCTAGCGCCTCGCCAAAGCTAGCCGCTTAAGCCAGCTGGGTCATCACTAGTTTGGCCAGTTTGGCAATGGATTTGGCGGCCGCGCTGCGGCTTTCCACCACTGCCACCGGCTGGGCTTGCATCAGGGCCTTATCGAACAGACGGTAATCTGCGGGCACGTAGACAATGTCTGAGGCACTGGTGTAGCGGGCAAGTACGCTGCCGATAGCACTGTTGGGGTCAGCCCCGGCGGTGCTTGAGCGTACTCGGTTAACTACCACCTGGCTGCGTCCACCAACTGCTTGACGGTTGGAGTTAAGCAGCTGGATTAGGCGTCTAATACCTACCGGGTCGGCCGCGCCCACAATCAAAGTCAGGTCTGCTTGTTCAAGTAGGGCGGCGGCGACGGCGTCATGGTCGGGTTCCATGGCGAAGTCTTCTACCCGTTCTTCTTCCAGCCCACCGCTTAAGTCCACCACAGTGTATTCGGCGGTGTGGCGGCAAACTTCCCAGACCTTATTCATGGAGGCCACCGGCAGTTCACGCCAGCGTCCTGAGCGTCCCAGCCCGGTTAGTACCTGCAGGTCAGCTTTGGCGCTGAGCAGGGTTTGTACCAGGCGGGTGGAGTCGAGCTCGCCGTGGGTGGCTAGGCGCGCGGCGCTAGCTAGGCCAGAGGAGTCTTCAGGCAGTCCCAGCAGCTGTACCTGTGCGGGAGCGTTGATGTCGCAGTCAACCAAAATGGTGCTGCCCTGCTCGTTTAGGTAGGCAGCCAGTGCTAACGCCAGGGTTGAGCGCCCCGGCGCCCCGTGGGTGCCCCAAACTGCAATGATTTTGCCGATTTGAGGCTTGCCTGCAGCGTCAATTTCTTCGCGATGTGAGGTTGGTGCAAAAGCGCTGGTGGCCGGGCTTGAGGGGGTTCCGGCGGTGACCGGCCAGCCGAGCTTTACTTCAGGCTGCGCTGAGTGGGTGGTTGCGGCTGTGTTTAGTGGGGCCGCGTTATTTTGCGACGACGCCGCAGCTGCCCCGGCCGCGCTGGCCGCTGAAAAAGCAGCCCGTGCCGAACGGCGGGTGGGTAGCCCCCCACCCGGGCCGCCGCCAACGCCAGGAATAGCTGGGCCGTTGACTGGGCGCTGCCCCTTGGGGACATACGCCCCCGGGGCGCCCACAGCGCCAGGAACCGCACCCGCAACTGGGCCAGCGCCGGGTAGCCCTGGGCCGCCAGCACCAGGAACACCAGCCGCTACGCCCGCAGCACCAGGTGCACCTATAGCAGAGCCCATAGCGGGCAGCCCCGCAATGCCACCACCGGGAACAGCGCCCGGCACGCCAGCGCCAGGCATGGCGCCAGGAATACCAGCCCCAGGGGCCGCACCCGGCATACCAGGCTGTGCGGGGCCACCAACCCCAGCCACTGCGCCAGCGCGACCGGCGGGGCCAGCAACTACTGGACCACCTGCACTGGGGGTACTGGCCCCATTTTTGCGCGCCAGCAAAGCACGTAAACCTTTACGGCGTGGAGGCTGAGCCCCATTGATGCCAGCTGGGTTTTGGTAACCGTTAATTTGACCAGGCGCCAGCACCTGAGTATGCGCCGGCATAGGGCCAACAGGTGCCGCTGCTGAAGCCGCGAATGGAGCCGAAGTGGCCGACCAAGCAGTCCCTGCAGCCGACATTGCCGACCAGGGCCCACCGGCTCCTGAGGCTGCAGTAGGGATTGCAGCTGAGGCGGCGGAAGCATAGGGTGCGGCAGAAGCAGCCGAGCCATAAGGCGCAGCTGAAGCGGCTGAAGCAAAGGATGCGGCTGAAGCCAGCGGCCCAGCCGAAGCGGCCGACATCCCAGTGCTAGCTGAGAAACCAGAAGCCGCCAAATCTGAGCTAGTCACGGCGCGCTGCTGCGGCGGGGCGAAAGGCGAGACATCCATCGCAGCGCCTGCCATCTGGCTAGCTTCACCAGGCGCTGCCATCCCAGCTTGCGCCGTCACCCCGTTTCGGGCATCTACCCCACTTTGGGGTGCCCCGCCGGCGTAATCAGCTACAACAGGCCCATCCGGCGTGGCCGGGCGCGCCGTTTGAGAGCGGCGCACACTGCGGCGCGTAACTGGTTGAACCGACTGCGGCAGCACGCGAGCAGCTAATGCCCCCTCAGGCAATGGAGGCGAGTCAATACTGGTCTGGCCAGCTGAAACAGCCGACTTGACAGTATCTACATTAGAGTCATTGAGCTGCTGCGGCGGATCGTCCGGTTCAACCTTAGCTTTAGCCTCGCCGCTTTGCTCCTGAGCGTCCGTAGTGAAGTAGCTGGCCGCGTTGCCCTGGCTGGGGGTAACTGGGCTGGCAGCATGGCTGGCACGGCGGGCACGACGGCGCCCCATGCGGGTGGTTGGCTGCGCAGCGGTGATGTCTGCTGGGCTTTGTTCAGAGCTGGTAGCTGGCAGCTCAGCTGGCGCCTCAGGTAAGTCGGCGCTGGGCGCCGGCGGCTCAAAGCTTGGAGCTGGCGGCAAGGGCAGCGCTAAAGCCGGATCTAACTGCCCACTAGGGACCGGAGCCTCGGTTGGGGCCATAAGCGGCACTTGCCCCACCGCGCTATCAAACGGCGGGGGTGGTAGCTGCTCTGGCGGCGCGGGCGGCGGACTGGAAGCTGAAGCCTGACTTTGCACGACGGCGTCGAACAAAGGAGAGCTAGCCCCGTCCGTCGTCGCCGCCATGGGCACATCTAAAGGATTAAAGGCTGCAGAACGCGCGCTAGGCAGCCCCAAGGCGCCGTCGTCAACTGCCGTAGGCGAAAGCCCAAAGAGCTCATCACCCAAACTGGCTGCAGCCGTGGGCTGGGGCGAAACCGTACCGGCAACCAAAACCCGCGAAATTTCGGCAACTACTCGCTGAGGCGAACCCGGCCAAGGCGCCACCCAGGCGCCCAGATCATGCCAACGCACCCCGTCATTGCGGGTCAACACAATCGCGGGCACGCCATAAGAATTCAAAGTGGCAATCACTGTGCGATCTAGGCCGTCAAGCTGCTCATCGATAATGGCCAGCTGTCCTAGTCCCACGGCAGCGTCAGCTAAAAGCTCACTTATATCTGCACAGCGGCGCGAAACATACAGGTCACGCTCAGCGTCAATTTGTCGCAAAAGCGTGGAATCGTCATCCCATAAAGCTAGTAATACGGCTGTTCTCATTGCTCAGACCCCGTGTTCACCAGCACCAAGCCGGCACCAGAGCCGACTGCGGTGAGCACAGGCTCAACTTGTTCGGCCGGTACCAGCACGCGCACGCTGGTGCTTTTATCTGCGACGATGGCGTTTTGATCGCCTCCGATTGCGTCCACTATCAGTCCTTGAGCCACGCGCCTAGCTCCATTGGTGCTAGCTGCTTTAGTTGCCGACGGCGTGGGTGCTATGGCCGCTACGTTTCTGGAAGGCAACTGCCACAGCTCCACGGTATCGCCAACCCGAATGCTATTTAAAAGCTGACCACTGCTTTGCACCACAATTGAGCGCATATTCAATTTGCTTTGCTGGCTAGTGGCATCGGCTGGCAATAACTCTCCTGAGTGTAATGAACGTTGCGCATATGTGTCAGCTTTAAGTTGCTTTTGTTGCACATAAGCGCTACTTGCGCTCCCAAGATTCACTGAGACTAATTTCAGGTTTTTTCCAGCTTTTAGAGCAGTTCCTGGGGCTACATCCTGACTCAAAGCCCATACCTGCTGTGTACTAGTGGCTCTATCAATTAGTACTGAACCGGCTACCATAGACACGATGACCAGCACTATTCCGATAAAAAGCCTAGGATCTCGCCAAGTTGGGCGCCTCCAGCGCCAAGCATCAATGCTCGCACCAGCATCACTTTGATGCTGCCGCGCCTCATATCTATTCGATTGATTTAATTCAGACATATGCGCATCCCTTGGTAACAACCCCCAGGTCGTCCAGCTATCTGCCTATCCTAAGAGAAATTCTGGGCAGCCATGAAGTTTTCACAATCTCACCTAACCAGTTTGCATCTGGGCTAACCCGTGACATTATTAGGACATGGCACCTCGATTTTTATCTATCGCCGACGTCGCCGAGCAGTTATCGATTTCCGCCCAGGCCGTCCGTTCACTTATCCGCACCGGAGAGCTACCCGCTATTCAGGTTGGCGCTCGCGGTCTATGGCGCATTGAAGTAGCTGCACTCGAAGACTACATCGACAAGCAGTATGCGCACACCCGCGAGGCCGTATCCGAAGGTGGATTAGACCTCTAAGCGCTATCGCTAGCACCCAATTTTGGCTAGCGATAGTGACCGCACGACCTAAATATTAGCCTCTTGTGGCTAAATACTGGTCACAATTTCAATTGCTGACAGGATAAGCGTGACCCGATCGGATAAGTCACGCTTGTCCACGCTCAGTACGTCCACGTGATCCGCACCGACGCGGATGATCCTGCCGGTAATATCACCTGCCGCTGTGTTGAATCTGGCCGGTCGCTTAGTTCGCATAATTTGACGCAAAACTGCCGCAACCGTGTAGCTAACCCGCTGTGACGCCGTCGTCTCTAACTGGCGCCCCACACCCCGCACACTAACTACTGCTCCCATTGGCACCAGCATCTGACTGGCGTCGCCGGCGCGCAGTAGCAAAAATTCTTGGCGTGCTTGCAGTAGCTTGCCGCTAGCTACCCGCCCACTGCGAGTGGTTAGGGTAAGCGCATCGCCTTCCACCGCGCGCAGACGATCTACCAACGCGCTTCTACCAGCTTCAGCCTCGGCTAGCTCCCAAGCCTGAGCTGCCCGGGCAGAGCGTTCATACTGCTCAAACTGGCTATCTAGATCCGCCAGCAGGCTCTCTAAGTGCATGATTCAAGATTGCCATAACCAAAGTCACATTTGCTATTGACAGGTAAGTTCTAGCGAAACATAATTAAACATCACTGTTTCTCACCAAAGAAGGTGTACCAATGTCTAAGAGCCTAAAATGTTGGCTAGGTCTTCACCTAGTTGCCTGGCTCGGCACAGCGCTGAGCGTCTTGCTGATAGCAGCCGCCGTGGCTTTGCTCAGGCCCTTGTCTTTACAGTATTTGTCGCTGTGGTCGATGGCGGATGTCAGCACTGCATTGGCCGGCCTGGCCGCCGCAGCCGGCGCGGCACTGGTAGCCTGGCACGCACTGGGAGCCATATGGGTGCTGGCATGTGCTTGCACTCACCGCACTTTGAATTTGCGTCACAGCGCGCCTTTGGTACGCAAACTGGCCACCGGGGCCGCCATTATTGCCCTTAGCTGCGCCCCGGCCAGCGCTAATGACGACAATCTGGGCTGGGGTGCACACGGCCCCTCCCCTAGCGCCACCGCAAGCACATCAGCCACAGCCACGCCCACTAGCCAAGCCAGTACCTCACCCACTAGCCACGCCAGCGCCACGTCCACTAGCCACGCCAGCGCGCGAGCTAGGGCTACAACAAGCCCTAGCGCCTCAAGCCGGCCTAGCGCGCGATCGTCAGCCAGCCCAAGCCGCTCTAGTACTCATCCGCGCACTGGCGGGCCGGGGTCTAAAACCCCGGCAGTTAAAAGCTCCAAGGCTGCAGGAGCCAAGACTCCAGGGTCTAAAGCCAGCCCTAAAGCGGGCGGCGCTAAAGCAGGCGGCGCTAAAGCAGGCAGCAATGCCAGTCCCAACAGCGGCGGCTCCAATCCCGCCAGCGCGCAGCGCTCAGGTACTTGCGTCCCAGCTCCGGACGCTAAGCCCGCCCCGGTTATTCGCCAACACTTGGTTTTAGCTGGCGAGAGCCTATGGTCTATTTCCCTCCAGTGGCTACAGCAAAATGGGATCCCCTCCCCCACCAACGGGCAGGTAGCGCAACTGTCTAAGCAGATTTTTGCGGCCAATGCGGCACTCATCGGCTCTAATCCAGATTTGATTCGCCCCGGCCTGGCGCTAACAATCCCCACTAAGGGCTAGCCATGAGCACGCTTTATGCCCCCAGCTATGCCCCTAGCGCACAGCCGCAAGCCGCCCAAAAGCGCCAAGGTGCAGCGCCCACCCGCCGCGCCCTGCCAGGCCAGCCAAAGGGCGCCGTCGGACCTAGCTCACCCAAGCCACAGCAAAGCCGCCAGCCCCAAAGCCAAACTCGACGCCAAAGCCAGCAACTGCCTGATCCGGGGCGCTGGGCAGGGACGGTAGCCGTTTACGCCTGGGAAATCATGCACGGGATGCGCCAGCCGCAACATTTAGCCCGCTGGCTCACCCCGGAACTGTACGACGCCCTCAGCCGCCGGGCACAGGTAGCCACACGCTGCCAGGCCGGCAAGCCAGCCCGGATCCCCTACCTATATGCGGTGCGGGCCCAGGCCAGTGCCAGCGGCTGGGAAGTTAGCGTGCTTCTCTCCCACGACGGGCGCATCCACGCCTGTGCCTGCCAGATCCAGTTGCGCCACGGGCACTGGGTAATGACCTACCTGCACATGGGCTAAAGGATCCTTAGGCTAATGGATCTTTGCTGGCGCGGTGGCCTGCTCAGCTACCCCAGGGCCCTGCTCAGCTACCCCAGCCAGGGCCCTGATCAGCGGCGACGGCGCTTCTTGTTGGAGCGGCGACGGCGCTCAGCGCGGTTACCCTGATTGTCACTGCCTTGAGTGTCGGCGTCGGAATAGGTCACCGCAGTAGACAGGGCCTTACGGCCGGTGTCACCCATGATCGAGGCCTGCTCGCGGGCCTGAGCAGCTTCGCGGGCAGCCTGCTTGGCCTGAGCTTCAAAGCGGGCGCAGTAAGCGAAAATCTGCTCAATCGTGTCTTCACGAATGGCTTCCATCATGGCCTTGAACATGTGGGCACCCTCGTTGGCGTATTCAACCAACGGGTCGCGCTGGGCCATGGCCCGCAGTCCAATACCTTCCTTGAGGTAGTCCATTTCGTACAGGTGCTCGCGCCAGTGCTGGTCCACCACGGCCAGCAGCAGGCGACGCTCCAGGGTGCGCATGGGTTCTTCACCCAGCTGCGCCACAGCTAGATCGTTAGCGGACAGGCTAGCTTCGGCGTCCTCATAGGCCACCGCAATATCCTCAGTGAGCTCTTCAGTTAGGCGCTCACTGGTTAGCGCATCCAGGCCACCTACGCCGTCGACCACCTCATCCACGGTCAAACCCATCGGGTAGACAGTGGACAGGTCCTTCCACAGCTGGTCCAGGTCCCACTGGTCACTGCGCCCCTCGGCGGTGCGCTGGGCCACCACGTTGGCAATTACGCGCTCACGGAAGGCCTTGATGTGGGGCTCTAGATCCTCACCCTGCAGCACCTTGCGACGCTCGTCGTAAACCTTTTGACGCTGCTCGGTGAGCACGTCGTCGTACTTAAGCACGTTTTTACGGATCTCAAAGTTACGTGCCTCCAGCTGACGCTGGTAGGAAGCGATGTTGCGGGTGATCATCTTAGATTCCAGCGGCACGTCGTCGGGGTAACGGTCCGAGGAGATGATCTGCTGAGCCAGACCGGTGGCGTAGGTGCGCATCAGATCGTCCTGCATGGACAGGTAGAAGCGGCTCTCACCAGGGTCGCCCTGACGGCCACTACGACCACGCAGCTGGTTATCGATACGGCGCGACTCGTGGCGTTCGGTGCCCAGCACGTACAGACCACCGAGCTCCACCACCTCGTCGTGCTCCACCGAGACGGCTTCCTTGGCTGCCTTCAGGGCGGCCGGCCAAGCTTTTTCGTACTCGTCGGGGGTGTCGATGGGGTCTAGGCCGGCTTCCTTCAAGGAGGCCACGGCAATGAACTCAGCGTTACCACCCAGCATGATGTCGGTACCACGACCAGCCATGTTGGTAGCTACGGTTACCGCACCTTTACGTCCGGCCATGGCCACGACGGCGGCTTCGCGGGCGTGCTGCTTAGCGTTTAGTACCTCGTGGGGAATGTGGCGCTCACGCAGCAGGGCCGAGAGCTCCTCGCTCTTTTCCACACTGGTGGTACCCACCAAAACCGGCTGCCCGGCGTCGTGACGTTCTTCAATGTCGTCAACTACCGCGTTCAGCTTGGACTTAACGGACTTGTACACCAGGTCCGGCTGGTCCTTGCGGATCATGGGCTTGTTGGTGGGGATGGGCACGACGCCGATCTTGTAGGTACCAGCGAATTCTGCGGCCTCGGTTTCAGCCGTACCGGTCATGCCTGAACGCGAACCTTCCGGGTACAAACGGAAGTAGTTCTGCAAGGTGATGGTGGCTAGAGTCTGGTTTTCACTCTTGATCTCTACCCGCTCTTTGGCCTCAATGGCCTGGTGTAGACCCTCGTTATAACGGCGCCCAGCCAATACACGACCGGTGTGCTCATCAACAATCAGCACTTCGCCGTCGGCAACAATGTAGTCACGGTCGCGCTTGAACAGTTCCTTGGCGCGGATGGCATTGTTGAGGAAACCGATCAGGGCGGTGTTGCCGGCTTCGTAGAGGTTGTCGATACCTAGACGGTCCTCGATCTTCTCAATACCGGGGGCCAAAATACCTACGGTGCGTTTCTTCTCGTCAACCTCATAGTCCTTGTTTGGACTGAGGATCTCAGCTATATCAGCGAACTCGCGGTACCACTTGTTGTTGTTACCGTCGGCAGGGCCGGAAATAATCAGCGGGGTACGGGCTTCGTCAATAAGGATGGAGTCAACCTCGTCAACAATCACGAAGTTGTGCCCGCGCTGGACCATGTCCTCAGGGCGCTGGGCCATATTGTCGCGCAGGTAGTCGAAGCCCATCTCATTGTTGGTGCCGTAAGTGATGTCGCAGTCATACTGCTTGCGGCGTTCAGAGGGATCCTGACCAGCAAGTACACAACCGGTGGTCAGCCCCAGGAAACGGTGCACACGCCCCATTAGGTCAGACTGGTACTCAGCCAAGAAGTCGTTGACGGTAACCACGTGCACCCCCTTGCCAGTTAGTGCGCGCAGGTAGGAAGGCAAAGCAGCAACCAGGGTTTTACCTTCACCGGTTTTCATCTCAGCAATGTTGCCCAGGTGTAGGGCCGCACCACCCATTAGCTGCACCCGGTAGGGGCGCTGGCCTAGTACGCGGTCAGCGGCTTCACGCACAGTTGCAAAAGCTTCAGGCAAGATATCGTCGAGGGTTTCGCCCTCTTCTAGGCGCTGGCGAAACTCTTTGGTCTGATTACGCAGTTCTTCGTCAGTGAATTGGCGGTAGTCATCTTCAAGAGCATCAACCTGGTCCGCGATAGCACTTAGCTTTCGCAAGGTCCGGCCTTCACCGATGCGTAGGATCCGGTCAACAATAGACACGCTTACAAGCTCCTTGCTGGCTTAAGCCTGTTACGGGCAGCCATTTGAATATATTCAACCTTGTCTATCGTACTATCGCCCGGCTAAGGCTTTGAATCTATTCGCTATTTGCTTTTCGTGCACCTGGCCTCACCATTGAGGCCCCCGCCCTTGCGATTTAGGACCCACCTTCGTGATTCGGGCCCCTGGCACGCACCCAGACTTACCGCGTTAACCAGGGCTTGTACCGCGTTGACCAGGGCTTGTACTGCGTTGACCAGGGCTTGCGCGAGTTTTCCACAGATTTATTTTAGCTATTGGCGCCGGCAGTACATGTTAGAGATATTTAATTTATGTTTAACACTCTTACACCTCTTACCCACCTTACACTTCGAAAGTCAAAGCCACTTCCAGCTATAAGGCGGCGCCACCGGCTTCCTCCAAGGCCGCCACACTTAAGCTCGCCACCGCCATGAACCACCGCACTCAAGGCCGCCGGTCAGCTGGTTTTACCGCGCCAATGCGCCGGTTGCGGCCTGTGGGATACAGACCTATGCCCACAGTGTCGCCAGCTACTAAGTCACAGCGCCACCTTGCTCAACAGCGATTTACTGCCGGCCACAGATCTGGACATCTGGAGCCAGGGCACCTATGCGGGAGCTTTGCGCCAGATTGTGCTCAGTTTTAAAAGCGGCCGTCACCGCGCCATCACCTCAGCCATATTGGCTGGGATTGACGACGGCGCCGCTGCCATGATCCCTTGGCTTACCTGCCAGATAGCTAGCGACAAACCCCTAGCGATCATCAACGCCCCTTCTAAGCTTTCGCGGCGTTGGCACGCCAACCTAGTGGCTCGCCAATTAGCCCAAGGCTTAGCTGATTTTTTAGCTCCACGGCTAGATATAGCTGTGGTTAGCGCCGATCCGCTACGCCTACGCTCTGGCAAACAGCTTGGTAAAAGCGCGCGTCAGCGTGCTCAACGTCAAGTGCGGTGCCTAGCTGACGCCACCGGCTGGCAGGTAGTACTGGTGGACGACGTCGTCACTACCGGATCCACGCTGGAAGCTAGCGCTAAGGCTTTAGAGGCGGCGGGCGGCGTCGTCGTTTGCGCCTGGACCCTAGCTGCAGCGCCTAGCAAAAAACGTACACCACGGCCCTAAATTCAACGTAAAACATGATTTCGCCTACAGAATACTAGCCAAAATGATGGTGACACAGGACACGATCATGTACTATAGTGTGTCTTACAACACACCATCCCAATCGTTGGTATGTTACGGAAACAACCAAGGAGGGTTGATTCAACTATGGAAATCACGGTTGTAGGCCGCCACGCTGAAATTAGCTCCCGCTTCCGCGCTTACGCAGAAGAGAAGATCAGCAAGGTAACCCAGTACGACCCGCGCGCACAACGAGTAGAAATCGAAGTCAGCCACGAGCGCAACCCCCGTTTGGCAGACACTTCTGAGCGAGTTGAGCTCACGGTGATCTCCAAGGGCCCGGTTATCCGCGCAGAGGCCAGCTCCAGCGACCGCTACGCAGCTTTTGACTTGGCTATCGACAAGCTATTCGAGCGCCTACGTCGTGCACGTGATCGCAAGAAGGACCACCGCCGCTACCCGATGATCACTGCTGAGGTCGAACAGGCCCTAGTTGAGCAGGGTATCGAAGTAGCCCCCGAAGCCGAGGTTGAGGAAATCGTACTGCCTCCCACCAAGCCAGGCGAGGTAGTTGAATCCCAGATCGGCGACTCCCCGGTGATTGTGCGCCAGAAACTGCACCAGTCCACGCCTTTAACCATTGAAGAGGCACTTTACGAGATGGAACTGGTGGGCCACTCCTTCTACCTATTCATTGAAGCATCCTCCGGCCAGCCTTGCGTGATCTACCACCGAAAAGGTTGGACCTATGGTCTACTGCGTCTAGAGACGGTGTAGACACCTAAAGCGGGGCATCGAGCGTTTTAAGACGCCTGCCCACAGCTGCTAATGCAGCACGGGTGGCTGGGTTTCCCCAGCCACCCTTTTATGTCCGCCTGCCACCCTTTTATGCCCGCGCGAGTGGCGTCGTCGGCAGTGCAAGCAGACAAAGCACAGCTCAAGCAGACAAAGTGCCCGGCGCTGGCCCGCATTTACACCCAAAATCGTCCGTCGCCTATGAAAATACGCGTTTAAATTATAGGGAAGGGACGATTTTACCTGTATTTGTCTGTATTTGTCTGTGTTTGTCTGTATTTGCCTGCGCCTGCTGTATTTACCTATATTTGCCTGTGTTTGCCTGTTTAGACGCGGCTGTAGGTGGCCGCCTTCAGGCCCGAATAGCTGGGCACCCAAGTAGCACCCGAAGAAACCATCAGCTGCCCCTGGTCAGTCAGTACCGACACCTGTCCACCGTGCCTACCTGAAACCAGACGCACGGCATTAGTAACCTGAGTCACATCAGTTACCATCCCGCCCACCGGCGCGTAGGCCAGCTGCGCCACCCCAGCAGTATTAGCTTTAGCCAGCACCGCCACGGTTACCTCATCAACCCAGCTCAGCGCGGCCACATCAGTTTGGTAAATCGAATATGCCTCGCCCAGCCCAGTGGGTACGCCCTTATCGTCACGCACTACCGCACACACCGAAACCCGCATAGATTCACCCACAGCCACCGCGTAGGCTAGGCGGTAGCCGTCACTAGCCACATCAAAAGCCGCAATAGGCAAGTTTGAAGGCACCGCAAGCGTGTAACGCACCCCTTGAGGCGAGTAAGCCAGCACATTAGCGCCCTGGCACAGCCACACCCAACCCAAGTTATCGGCACACACCGCCCCTAAATCAGTGTCGCCATTTACCTGCGTAAGGGTTTTAGTAGATACGGTTAACCGCTCCAAAGCATTATTGCGCTGTAGGTAAACGGTGTTGGCGTCAGCTACCGCCACCCCATTAATGCCTTCACCCAGGGCGCCGGCATCTAGTAACACCTTCGTGTTATTGCCCTCCAGGCGCACCAGGCCCGCCGCGCTAGCGGCCACCACTGCACCGGGCGAACGGTGGCCCTGGCGGATTGTGGCACTAGAACCAATAACTGTGCTGCCACAGTTAACTATCACCTGGTTAACTGAGCCCAGCTGCCCCAAGGTAGTGGCCAGTTGGCGCACAATCGCCTGCTTGTCGTTAGCTGAAGCGTTAGCCACCTCGCTGGATAAATCCACTGTGGCCACAGCCTGACTGACCTCAACTCCCGCGCTGCCTAAGGTGACGCCGTCGGGAATGGCGCTAGAAAGAGTCTGGTTAAGCCACGGTGCCGGGCCGGTCAGCAGCGCACTAACCACATGGGTAGTTAGCCTGCGGCGCAGCACCCAGCGCCTATCGGGCACCAAAGAGGTGCGGGTACGGTTGAAAAAGTACAGGTTTTGCGCCACAAAAGCGTTCTGGAAGGAAGTAGCAGAGAGTAAAACGCCGTCGGGAAGCGCCGCAATACGCCACTGCCCGGCCCCATCGGTGGCTAGTGACAAGGTCAACTCATGGTTAGCTCCCCCAAAAGCCACCGAGTAGATACCTTTAGCATCCAGCGTGGCCAGGGCCGGGGCAGACACGTTCAAGGAACCGTCACTGGCGTCACTCACCCGCGCGTTGCCGGCAGAGTCATAAATCCACACTTGGGCGTCCGGGCGCCAGGAACTAGCAGCCTGCCCCAGCAGGAAGCTGCGGGCGGTAGCAAATTCGTCAGAGTAACCGGCCGCGCAGGCCAGCAAAAAACCCTCCACGATCTGGGTGGGACTAGCGCCTTTAACCGGCCCCTGAGCGTATTGCAGCACCAGGTCGGCTTGGCGCACGCCATGATCGGCCACTCGCACCGGCCCGCTAGTGGGCAGCGTGGCGCAGGCCCCTACCCCCAGCCCGGCCCCCGCCAGCAGCGAGGCTTTAAGCAGGCTGCGGCGTGAAGCAAGGACAGCAAAACGCTTGGAAGAGAAGTTAGGATGCATCGTTTTCCTCCTCCTCATCAGCCCAGCGCGTAGCCGGAATCAGCAGCGGCAAGCCCAGCGACGGCGTAGGCACCGGCTCGGGGTTTGGCCCCATATGCCCGGCCACATCCTTAACCAAAGCCTCCAGCGGGGCATCGGGCGGAATCACGTCCAGTGGCCCTCGCCCTGCAGGAACATCTTGGTTACGGGGAATTAGCAGCAAGAATGCAGCGCCGTCGCCAGGCCACCCCCAGGCGCTGAGGGTGCCGTTGTGTAAGGCGGCGTCTTCACGCGAAATCGACAGGCCCAGCCCGGTCCCCCCGCTTTTGCGCGCTCGCGAGGGGTCGGCCCGGTAGAAGCGGTCAAAGACGTGCTCGGCCACCTCTTCGCTCATGCCAATGCCGTGGTCACGCACCCGCACAGCCACGGCCGTGTCGTCACCCACCACGTTAATATCGATGGGCTTACCTTCGCCGTGTTCGGTTGCGTTAACCACCAGGTTGCGCAGGATTCGCTCAATTCGGGTGTGGTCGACGACGGCGGTCACCTTATTACCTTCAATGTGCAGGCGGATTTGGCAACCGTTAGCTTGAGCTAGTGGCTGGGCAAAATCAATGACGTCGCGGGCAATTTCGCCCACATCCCATTCCTGCAAAGATAGGGCCGCTGAGCCGGCGTCGAAACGCGAAATTTCTAGCAGATCCGCCAGCATCTTGTCGAAACGCTCAATTTGCCCAAATAGCAGCTCGGTGCTGCGTTTTAGGCGCGGATCACTGAAGTTATCGCGGGCATCAAACAGGGTCTCACCAGCCAGCAAAATGGTGGTCATGGGCGTGCGCAGCTCATGGGAAACATCAGAAACAAAACGCTGTTGCAGACGCGAAAGCTCACTTAGGCGATCAATTTGGGCTTCAATTGAATCAGCCATGTTGTTAAAAGACAGCGCTAGGGAGGCCGCCTCATCCTGGCTTTTAATTTCTAGACGCTCACCAAAATTGCCAGCGGCTAGGCGCTGGGCAGCTAGCGAGGTGCGTCTAACTGGCAGCAGCACACGCCAAGTAAGTAATGCCACGGCAATTCCCATGGCTACCACCAGCATGGCTCCACCCGACACCAGGGCGCGGGTGGCCACATCAAGTAGGTGTTGCTCATTTTTTAGCGAATACACCAGGAACACGTTGTAGGTGCCAGCCAAAGGCAAAGTCAGTTGGCTGGCCACCACAATGCCAGGTACCGTGTTGCCGTCGTCAACTACCTTGGCGTACTGCCAGTATTGGCGGTGCGGGTTAGATTCCAGCTGGGTGATTAGATCATTAGAAATGGCCTGACGTAAGCCGGAGGTGGAAGACAGGTCGTTAATAACAATCGAGGAGTTTGAGCTACGCGAACGCATGAGCACCACCCCCACCCCGTTGGCGCCGCTAATGGCGTCTTTTAGGGAGGTGACTTGGCTTTGGGCCAGGGCCGAGACTTCAGCCGTGGTGTTGACGGCGGTGGCGTCCATTTGGCTTTGGGCCGTAGCCACGCGTGTATCAGCATCTGCGATTACTGCATCTAGGCGCTCACGCAGCAGATCTGAACGCACCCAGGAGGTGGCGAAGATAATCAGGGCTAGCACTGACACCATCCCCACCACCATGACCTGCACGGCTACGCGCAGCACTAGTGAACGCGCTAGGGCTAGGCGCAAGTATTTTAGGGGGCTATGCGCCAGCCACTGGCGTATAGCGTCTAGGCCACGCATCAGCCCTGGGCACTACCGGCGCGGTAACCTACGCCGCGCACAGTGATAACCACCTTGGGGTGCTCGGGGTCTAGTTCCACTTTGGCCCGCAGGCGCTGCACATGCACGTTGACCAGGCGGTTGTCGGCGCTGTGCTGGTAACCCCACACACGCTCTAGTAGCTCTTCACGGGTAAACACCTTCCAGGGTTCACGCGCCAGGGTCACTACCAGGTCAAATTCCAGCGGGGTTAGCGGCACTACTTGGCCTGCACGGCGAGCCTCGTGGGCAAGCACATCAATGTCAATGTCGCCAATGCGCAGTTTGTCCTTGGGTGGCTCTGCATTGGCGGCGACGTCGCTGACACGGCGCAGGCGGGTACGTACCCGGGCCATAAGCTCACGGTTTTTGAAGGGCTTAGCCACATAGTCGTCAGCCCCAGCCTCCAGCCCGGCCACCACATCCTGGGTGTCACTGCGGGCGGTGAGCATAATGATAGGCACATCAGAAATAGCCCTAATGCGGCGGCAGATTTCAATGCCATCCATGCCCGGCAGCATCAGATCCAGCAGTACTAGCTCTGGCTGGTTAATAGTAAAAGCCTGCAAAGCATGCGTACCGTCTGCGCAATAAACCACGTCATAACCCCCGCTTTCGAGGGTCATGCCAACCATTTCAGACAGGGCAGTATCATCATCTACCAGTAAGATACGCGTGCTCATAACTACATTGTGACACTTAAAGCATATTTTTGCATGGTTATACAGGAAGTAGCTAAACCTCCTCCTTAAGGCGTAGGCACAAGTTACGCAAACCTGGCAGGATTAGTTACGTAGCATATTCCCAAGGAGGTAACGGTGAGCGAGACTTGGCGCACGCCTAATTTCGACGAAAGCGCTGGAGAGCAATCTGGGCAGCCATCTGGCTCTGCCAGCAGCTCTGGTGGCTATGCCAACCCCTACCCTGGGCAAGGTTCCTACCCTGGTGCTGGTGACGACGACGGCGCTGGTGGCCCTGGTGCGGGTAGCGCTGCTGGGGCTGGCGGCTACCCTGGTGGCTACCCGGGAACGGCTGGTTATCCCGGCGCGGGCAGTTCTGCCACCTCAGGGGCGCCCGGTTACCCTGGCGCGGCTGGATACAACCCGGGGACTTACCCAGGCGGTAGCTATCCTGGCGCTGCTCCTGGTTACCCCGGCACTGGTAGTTACCCAGGTGGTGGTGCTTATCCGAGCGGCGGCTACGGATCTATGGGCGCCGCAAACTTCTATGTCTACAAGCCTGGCATTATTCCCCTGCGCCCCCTGTCTATTGGCGACATCTATCAGGGCGCATTTGCGGCAATTAAAACTAATGCGCGCACCATGTTTGGTTTCACCGCCGCCCTGCTAGGGGTAGTGCTAGTAATTAGCATTGCCACAAATTACGCAATTATCAACCTGGTATTACCTAACTACCTCAGCTCCGACTCCCCTTACAGCGCTGCTTTCACTTCCTTATCCGGCTCTTTTTCTCAGCTAGGCGGCACTCTCTTACAAGCTTTAGCCACGGTTTTACTTTCAGGTTTAATTGTTGTAGCCGTATCTCGCTCTGTACTTGGGCGAGTAGCTTCCAGTAAAGAAGTATGGGAACGTACTAAATCAAAGTTCCTGCCATTAATTGGGCTAAATATAATCACCGGTATTATTAGCGGCCTGATGGTCATAATTGGAATCGTCGCATTTTTTGTGCTGTTAGCTAGCGTAGCCTCTACAGCTGAGACAGAAACAGAATTATGGCAAGGCATGGGTATAGCCCTAGTCGGCATATTTATACTGATAGTGGCTGGCGTAGTAGTAAGCTCCTACTTATCCATTAAATTCAGTGTTGCCTCACCAGCCATGGTGCTTGAAAACCTGGGAGTGTTTGCTGCTATTGGCCGCTCTTGGAGCCTGACTCGCAAAAACTTTTGGCGTCTGTTAGGCATCAATATCCTGACCACTATAATCACCTCTATGGTGGCCGGCGTCTTTGGCGGTATTGCTAGCGCACTAAGCGTAATTTTTGTTGTTGCCGGATCCTCGTCTCCTGAAGATGCGATCACATCCATAAATACTGCTTACATACTGACTATGGTTATGTCTTCCATCGCTCAGCTATTAATTCTACCTTTCACTTCCTCGGTCAACGCGCTGCTATATATCGATCTGCGTATGCGTAAAGAAGGCCTGGATGTGGAGCTGCGTAACGCTGTAGCAGAACAACAGGCACAATGAATTTAATCTGGAAGTTTGCCCTTCTACCGACTTGGAGTCAGCCTACTCCAAGCCCAGATGAAGCACGCCAACAAGCCCACCATGAGCTCAGTAAAATAGCTTATAAACCTAAACAAAATCTTTTAGAAAAGCTATTTAAATGGCTGGACTCCACACTAAGTAAAGCTAAACTAAATTTGGGTTTACCTGAATGGGTTGGGGCGCTGCTTACCTTTTTGATCTTTGTGGCGCTGATAGCTTTGCTGCTCTACTTAGCCACAAAAATCACTTTGGCACGCCGTAAACGCAAATCAAAAGCGCTTTTTGACGATAAACGTGATGCTAGTACGCTCACGCTTAGCGCCAATAAGGCGGCTGCCGCCGGTGACTGGGTTAACGCCGTCGTAGACCGTTTCCGCGCCATTATCCGCTCTCTAGACGAGCGCGCCTTACTGGAAGATTATCCAGGCATGACCGCACAGGAGGCCGGCTATCTTGGCACCCAGGTAATGCCAACGCTAAGTGAGGGATTTGCTTACGCCGCTAACCTGTTTGACCGGGCTCGCTATGGCCATGAAGAAACCGGCCCTAGCGATGATCAGTGGATGCGTGATTTCGCCGTCACCGTCACAAACACCCCAGGCATAACCCAGCAAAGCGCCCATAACCTCACCCCGGAGTTAACTCACGGCTCAGCTGGCCCACTGGACGTTAACCCGTATGCGTCTAACCCCTACGCCACTGAAGGTAGGCGGCGATGAGTGTACAAACAACCCCCGCACAAGCCACTGCCAACTCTAAAAAGAGCGGATTTAAAGGCTGGAAGCTACTGGCAATCGCACTTAGCTTGCTGCTGGCAGGCATGGTTATCTACGCCTCCATGAAAGAGGAACTCACTAAAGAGCCCTACGATATCCACAGCGTTAGCTCCGATGGGGTGCGGGCTTTAGCGCAGGTGCTCGGTGACCACTATGACGTCTCAGTGGACCAGGTGCGCTCACCTGCAAAAGCTATCGAGGCTGCCCAGCAGGGCAAACCGGTAACCATCTTTAATGCTGGCAGGCTACAAAATAACGACTTTGAAACTCTACTAACTACCTCAAACGCTGATATCACCCTGGTTGGCTTCGGCTACTACCTGCTTGAGTCCCTGGCTGAAAGCGGCTTGGAACTGCAAGGTTATAACGATAAACCTGCCTCTCGCGGCACCTGCTCTATATCCACCAAAGCCCAAACCATCAGCGCAACCGGAAACGCCATCATAGTGCGTGACCCGCAGGCGCTGGCCGATAGCCAGTACCTGGGCCGTGGCCCAGCCCAGCTGTGTTTCGCTTATGCCGACGGCTACGGCTATCTGGAACTGCCCTTAAAGTCAGGCAAAACCCTGCGCATCATCACTAATCCAGAGCTAGTTACCAACAAGTACCTAGACAAAGATGACAATGCAGCCTTGGCACTTTATGCTACCGGCCGGGGCAGTGAGGTAGTTTTTTATAACGCCGAAAATGCTGACTCATTTAATTCGGATCAGCAGCTTAAACCCTACCCATCCTGGCTGGTGCCATTAATGTGGCAGTTTGGTCTATTGGCATTGGTGTGGGCATTCATTGTGGGCCGGCGCCAAGGCCGGATTGTTAATGAGCCACTGCCGGTAGTCGCGCAAGGCACCGAAACCACGATGGGACGCGCCGGACTGTATCAGCGAGCTAGAGCCAGTGAGCATAGTGGCCGTATTTTGCGTATAGCCACCATTATTAGGCTCGGCCGGCGCCTGGGGATTGCCCCAAATGCTGACGCCACTTTGGTAGTGCAAACGGTATCTATGGCCTGCAACCGCACAGCTAAAGAAATTGAATACATACTCTATGGGCCCGAGCCAGCAAGTGCAGTAGAACTGACTCAGCTAAGCCAAGCCCTTGAACAATTAGAAGAAGAGGTAAAGCACTATGAGCGCTGAAAACCTAGACTATAGCGTTCCCACCCAGGCCCGCCTGGCAGCGGTGCGCAGCGAGGTCGCTAAAGCTGTGGTGGGTCAAGACGCCGCCGTCACCGGCCTAGTGGTAGCCCTGCTAGCGGGTGGTCACGTACTGCTTGAGGGCGTGCCCGGGGTGGCTAAAACCCTGCTGGTTAGGGCTTTGGCGGCGTCGTTAGAGCTAGACACTAAACGTATCCAGTTCACCCCGGACCTGATGCCTGGTGACGTAACCGGTTCGCTAATTTACAACTCGCGCACCGCCGAGTTTTCTTTGCGCCCGGGCCCAGTATTCACTAACTTGCTGCTGGCTGACGAAATTAACCGTACTCCCCCCAAAACTCAGGCGGCTTTACTTGAGGCAATGGAGGAACGCCAGGTTTCTATTGACGGCACGCCTCGGGCTTTGCCGGAGCCTTTCATGGTTATCGCCACCCAAAACCCGGTTGAATATGAGGGCACCTATCCCCTGCCTGAGGCGCAGCTGGACCGTTTCCTAATGAAACTGGTGCTGCCGCTACCTGAGCGTGACACTGAAATTGAGGTGCTCACCCGCCACGCCAACGGTTTTAACCCGCGTGACCTAGTTAGCGCCGGGTTGCAGGCGGTTACTAACGCCCAGGATCTGAGCCTGGCCCGCAGTGAGGTGGCTAAGGTGGGTGTTGGCCCGGAGGTGACCGCCTATATCGTGGATTTGGTGCGGGCTACGCGGGTTTCGCCGTCGCTGTCACTGGGGGTATCCCCGCGTGGAGCCACCGCCCTGCTGGCTACTTCGCGGGCTTGGGCTTGGCTTAACGGGCGCTCTTTTGTCACTCCCGACGACGTCAAAAACTTTGCCCTGCCCACCTTGCGTCACCGCATTAAGCTGCGTCCTGAAGCTGAGCTTGAAGGGGTCAGTGCCGCTTCGGTTATCGACGGCGTGCTACGTATGGTTGCGGTCCCGCGCTGAGGTAAATGCATGTTTGCCTCTAAACGGCTGGCTTTGCTGCTGGCCCCGTGTTTGCTGCTGGTTTTTCTTTCCACGCGCGCAGCTCTGATCTGGGATCTGGCGGTGATCTGCCTGGCCCTGCTGGATGCCTTTTTGGCGCCAAAACCCCTGGAGCTTAGGGTGGAGCGCGAAAATGGCCCCACTGTGCGTTTAGGCCAGCCCAGCTCCTCGCGTATTACGATCACTAACACTGCTAAGCGCGCTATGCGCGGGAGCCTGCATGACGCCTGGGTACCTAGCGCCGGGGCTAGCGATAACTTTTACCAGTTCAATTTGGGCCCCGGTGAAAGACGACGTTTTACTACCCAGCTGCAGCCTAAACGCCGAGGCAAACGCCGGGCTGACTACGCCACTGTACGTTCGCTTGGGCCGCTGGGCTTGGCTGGGCGTCAGCGTTCCTTGGTGGCACCGGCACATGTGCAGGTGTTGCCGCCGTTTAATTCACGTAAACATTTGCCTTCACGCCTTAATCTGCTGCGCGAAATGGATGGGCGCAGCGCGGTTATGGTGCGTGGGGCGGGCACAGAATTTGATTCTTTGCGTCAGTATGTTCCCGGCGACGACGTGCGCTCCATTGACTGGCGTTCGACGGCGCGGCGCGGCGAAGTTGTGGTGCGTACCTGGCGCCCTGAGCGTGATAGGCATGTGCTGATCATTATTGACAGTGCTCGTCACAGCGCCACCCGCATGGAGGAGGGCACACGTTTAGATGTGGGCATTGATAGCTCATTTTTGCTTTCTGCCCTAGCTAGTGCGGCTGGTGACCGGGTGGAGGTAATGGCCCTAGACACTAGGCGCCGGGCCTGGATCGCCGGTAAGAAGTCAGGTGAGTTGATTGCTGCCATGGCTAATGAGCTAGCTGATGTGGAGCCGTATCTGGGTGAGCTGTCAGCGCCGGCGCTTAACTTGGCAGCTTCCCAACGCCTAAGCCAACATGCCCTGGTGGTTTTGCTTAGCAGCCTTGAGGCGGTAAGCCACGATCAAGCCCTAACTGACGTGCTGGCCATGATTGCCCATAAGCACACGCTTATTTTTGCTAGCGCCATAAACCCGCAAATTGAGCAGATGAGCCATGAGCGTGACAACGCTGACCTGGCTTATCAGGCTGCCGCCGCTGAGCGCACGCTACTAGAAACTAACCAGGCATGCAGTCAGCTAAAGCGTCTGGGCATTGAGGTGGTGGAGTCCGCTCCGGCCACTTTGGCGCCGGCTTTGGCTGACACTTACCTGGCTCTTAAGGCCGCTGGCCGTCTCTAGAGCGGCGCAGTTAGCCAAGCGTGAGCTCCACTTAGTCAAGCCCCACCGCGCAGCCGCAGACCTGGCCCACCCCTATCAGGGTGGGCCTAAATGTTTGGGAGCGGGCCTGAATGTTTTAGGCCTGGGGGTAGGCTGTAGGTTTAGGCCTGGGCAGCGTAAGCGCCGATTTGGCTTGGGTCCAAGTCGCCGTCGTCGCCTTGCAAAGCCGCACGGCGCCCCAAAATGAAGGTATAAGCCCACAAGCCCACAGCGGCACTGGCCCCAAGCGTAATCTTGATCCACAGCGGCAGATCCGAAGGGGTCACAAAGCCTTCCAAAGCCCCGGCCACAGCCAAGGCGGCAGTTAGGGAGATAACCGCTGAAACCAGCACGCGCCCCTCCTGGGCTAGGGCTTGGCCACGAGTGCGTCTGCCGGGCACCAGCATGGTCCAAAACAGGCGCAGCCCCACCCCGCCGCTCATAAATACGCAGCTAAGTTCTAGCAGGCCGTGGGGGCTTATGTAGGCAAAGAATTTACCGATTTCGCCCTGCTCACTCATCACCGCACCCATTATCCCTACATTTAAGGCATTTTGCCATTGCACCAAGATCGGGAAAATACCGGTCAGGCCGCTAATGATGCTGATGGCGGCCACGCGGGCGTTATTGGTCCACACTTGGGAGGCAAACTCTGAATGGGCGTACTGAGAGTAGTAACCCACGAATTGACTTTGGGCAATAGAGCGGCGCGTAGCTGGAGGAATCAGGAGGTCAAAAACCGTCATATTGTTGAGCAGGTACAGCGCACAGATCAGCGACACTGCCAGGGACGCTACCATCACCCCAACTGAGAACCAGCGCGCCTTATATAGCCCCATGGGCATGGTGACGGTCACGAAGCGACGTACATTTGTGGCCCGCGCGTCTTGGTGGTAGCCAATGCGTCCGCGTGCTCGCGCCAGTAGACGGCTGAGCTCCACAATTGCGTCAGGGTCGGGGGCTTGGCTTCGCACAGCGGAAAGCTGCTGGCCTACTTGACCGTAAAGCGAGATCAGCTCATCGGTTTCTTTGGCGCTGAGAATGCGTTTGTTGGCTAGCTTGCCCAGACGTTCCCACTGGTCTTTATGAGATTGGCGCAGCGCATCTATATCCACCCGGGTACTCTTTTCTTGTGGAGACTTTGAACAGCTCATCGGAAAGAATGATCGTCCCTGAGCAGGTTATCACTGGTGAAGGCGTGGTGGTTGATATCGCCCCGGCGCCTTTGCCTACCCGCATGGGCTCAGCAGTGATTGACTATGCCGTGTATTTCCTGGGTTTATCGTTCTCTCTGCGGCTTTTGTACAGCGCCGTTAACCAATCGACTGTGTCTGCGGCGGTTTTGGCAACCAGCGTGGCGTTGATGCTGGCTTTTTGGCTTATTTTCATGCCGTGGCTAGTGGAAGTGCTCAGCCGGGGGCGTAGTTTGGGCCGGTTAGTTATGGGCTTGCGGATTGTGCGCGACGACGGCGGCCCGGCTCACCCTTATCAGAGCTTTGTACGGGCTATCTGTGCTCCCTTTGAAGTGCTGTTCACCACCGGGATAGTAGCCGTGGTGGTGATGTTGTTTTCTAAGCGTTCTAAGCGCATTGGTGACATTCTGGCGGGTACCTATGCCGCCCAGGAGGACAACATTATTACCTCTCCACCGGTGCTGATCATGCCCCCTGAGCTGCGTTATTGGGCTCGCGGGGCGGATATTCGCGAGCTGCCCACGCACCTGTCGCTTTCGGCTTATACCTTCTTGCAGCGCGCCTCCAGCTTGGATCTGCGCAGCCGCGCCTCCCTGGGGCAGGCTTTAGCTGATCAGGTCTCTGGTTTGGTTTCTCCCCCACCCCCGCCGCACACAAATCCAGAGCGGCTACTGGCGGCGGTTTTGGTGGAGCGACGTGACCGGGAGTATTTCTTGAATTTGCAACGCGAACGGCGCCACCAGCAGCAACAGGCAGCGGCAGCGCAGCTTCCTTATGGTTTAGGCACCCTATAACTAAGCCGGCCGACCAAGGTGGTCGGCCGGCTTGCGTTTGGCGCCGAGCCGGTGAGCGCAGACAGTTTTACTTCTTTACTTCCCGGCGTTGGCTTGATGCTAGGGGCTAGCGCTTAGGGGTAGATACTGGCGGCTTTTAGCGCGGCAGCAGCATAGCTACCCCGTCACGTACCGGGTAGGCTCGCGTAGCTTCGCGGTTAACCAGGTAGTAGTCGGCGCCAGGGGCCTGTACCTGCACCTGAGAGCCAGAGCCAGGGGCTACCTGGAGGGAGCCAAGCCCGGGCACCAGCAGCACCGTGGGGGGCATGTGATCGGCGTCGGTTAGCGGTGAAGCATCCACCGGGTCACGCAGCAACTCACGTAGCCAAGGGGCAATCTGGCTCATCAGCCCTCCTTTTCGCCCTTTAACAGGCGCAGATGCGAACGACGCGTGACCTCTGTGTCTGAGCGCGGGTTACGTAGATCCGCCGGCATAGAGCTGCGGGCGCGGTCTACTGCTTCAGAGCGTTTAGGTGAACGCCGCGACGCCGCCCGCACCGCCTCAGCTAGCGCGTCTAGATCGTCTGGGGTGGGCGGGGCCGGCTCGAACTCGGTCACCAGACGCACCACCTGCCACTGGCGCGGAGCCGTGAAAGAATCCACGTGCACCTCACACAGATCATAAGCCTGTGGATCGGCCTCCACCGACAACGGCCCAATCACAATAGTTGAGTCCGCATAGTTGGAGGTCAACGTAGCTACCGCATTACGCCCACAACCGGGGCGGCGGCACTTTCTACCTCGCACTTGTGTTACACCAGCTTCTCTTGGCCGTCTGCCTTGAGGCCATCAACAATTGCCTTAACCTGCTGAGCGTGAGCTGGGTCTGCCACCAGTAGGGCGTCAGGGGTGTCCACAACCACCAGGTTGGGCACGCCCAGCAAGGCCACTAGACGCCCGGCAGAGCTAGCCACCAGGGCGCCGTCGGAATCTACGTTACGCACCTGGGTGGCGCCAGATAGATCCAGCTGCTTAACCCCCGCGCCAGTGCCCTGCTTAGCGGCCGGGATCAACTCAATGAGGGCATCAAAGCCACCTACGTCATCCCAGCCCATAGCGGCCGGCACCACTGCCACGCCACCAGCGGCCGCCACCGGCTCAGCAATAGCGTGGTCAATGGCGATCTTTTCCAGGCCCGGCCAGGTGGAGGCCAGTACCTCTTCGCGCTGCGGAGTGTCCCAAACCTTGGCGATAGCCTCAATACCTGCAGCCAGAGCCGGCTTGGTGGTGGCCAGGTGGTCTAGCAAAACCCCGGCCTTAACCACAAACATGCCCGCATTCCAGCGGTAGTCGCCGCTAGCCAGGTAGGCGGCGGCAGTCTCAGCGTCAGGTTTTTCCGTAAAGCCAGCCACCGCGCGGCCGCTGGGGGCGCCGGGCACAGTGATGGGCTCAGCGCAGTGAATGTAACCAAAAGCAGTAGAAGGACCGCTAGCTTCGATCCCAATGGTGACCACATATCCGGCCAGGGCCAGCTCAGCAGCCTCACGTACAGCCGTGTGGAAAGCAGCCTCATCAGCGATAGTTTGGTCGGCAGCAAAAGAACCCACCACAGCGTCACGACCATTACGGTTAGCAATCACAGCCGCCGCCAGGCCAATAGCGGCCATAGAGTCACGCGGGGCCGGCTCAGCAATTAGCTGCTCGCGGTCAAGCTGCGGTAACTGATCAGCTACCGCAGCTACATGGGCGATACCGGTTACCACGGTGATCGAGTCAGATACCGGATCCAGGCGGGCCACAGTCCCCTGCAGCAGGGAGCGGCCAGCGCCGGTCAGATCGAGGAGAAACTTCGGACGCTCACGACGCGAAAGCGGCCACAAGCGGGTGCCGGCTCCACCGGCAGGGATGATGGCGTGGATTTGGGTCATAGACCAAGCCTAGCGGGTTTAGCTGGCTGTTAAAGCCGCGCCACCCTCAATAGTTTCAGCTGTGCTTTTCTCTTTAGTAGCAACCGCCATCCAGGCGCTGGTATAAAGCAACACCATGGCCGCTGTGTGCATCCAAATCAGCAACACCACAACCGTCGAAAACGAGCCTAGCAGCGGGTTTACAGTGCCAGAGATTAAGCCCTGGCTACCTGCCAGGCGCAGCACTGTCATCGCGGCGGCTCCGGCAAGAGAGCCAATTAGTAATACTCGCCGGCGCACTTCAACCTTGGCGAGTATAACTATTGCAGTTAACACGCCGCCGTCGACAATAAAACCTAGCCCATAAGCAAACAGTTGCAACAGCGTAGTGGAGCCAGGAATATGCAGGTAACTATCAAGCTGGGTGTGCAGCGCCACAGCCAAAGCCAGGGCCGCTGAGCTCACACTCACCCCAATAACCACCACCAGCACCATGGCGGCGTCACGCAAACGCAAAGCCACAAAATTTGCGCGCAAAACCGGGGCTGAAAACATTGCCCGCACCCCGCCGCGCAAAACCGCCGGAATTTCCAGGGCCGTAGCCACCAGCGTCACCGTACCAATAAAAGTGGCTAGCCCAATACCCTGATTTAGCTCCAGCTGGTCCAAACGCACCAGCCCCGAGCTAGAGCCATCAGAAATAACCCCCGGCAGGGCCTGACTAAGCATTTTAACCATAGCTGCACGCCAAGCCGGAAACATGTCCGAAAGCTGCAGCAGCGAGGAAACCACAAGCGTCAACGCCGCAAACAGGCTGATCAAGCCGGTATAGGCAATACCGGCCGCCAAAATCGTCCCACGCTCAGCCTTAAAACGCATATAGGCCCGGCCAAACGTGGTGGCCTGCCAGCGGGCATAAACCGCTTTACAGGCCACCACAATTTTACGGATCGCTGCTAACACTAGATACGGCCCATACCCGGGGGACGCAAATCCCCAGGACCACCGTAGTTACCGCCAGGGGTAACAATCGTGCCGCTGTGACCAGTGATGATATCTAGCGCATCTTCCAGGCGGCCAATTGCGGCCATATCCCCGGTCAGCTCCACGAAACGGCAAGCTGCCTCCACCTTGGGGCCCATAGAGCCAGCGGGCAAACCCATTTCGCGCAGACGCATCGGTGTAGCGCGCTTAACCATGCGAGCTTGGGCAGTACCATAACCTTCATAGACACCGTCTACGTCGGTGAGGATAATCAGCGCATCAGCTTCCAGGTCTTCAGCTAACACCGCAGCAGTTAGATCCTTGTCAATAACCGCCTCGGCACCTTGCAGCTGACCCTTTTCGTTACGGATCACGGGCACGCCACCACCGCCGGCGCAAATCACCACTGCCCCAGAGTTAACCAGGTTGCGAATCAGACGGGTTTCAATCACCCGCTGCGGGGCTGGGCTGCCCACCACGCGACGGAAGTGCTCGCCGTCGGCCTTAACTACCCAGCCGCGCTCGCGAGCAATGCGCTTGGCGGTTTCCTCGTCATAAACCTCACCCACAAACTTGGTGGGATTGGCAAAGGCGGGATCTCCAGACAGCACCAGGGTTTGGCACACCATGGTGGCCACCTGGCGCCCGGGCAGGGCGTTTTGCATGGCTTGCAGCAGCCAGTAACCGATCATGCCCTGGGTTTCAGCGCCCAGCGTGTCTAGCGGGTAGGCGCGGCTGAGGCGCTCGTCATTGGCACTTTCCAGGGCCAAGACGCCCACCTGGGGGCCGTTACCGTGGGTGATGATCAGCTCATGCTCGTTAGCTAGCTTAGCCAGTTGGGCCGCAGCTAGCTGCACATTAGCAATCTGGATGTCGGCGTCAGGCTTGTCACCACGACGCAACAGGGCGTTACCGCCCAGGGCAACCACAATGCGCAAAGGTCACTCCCCTAGGGTGGCCACCATAACGGCCTTGATGGTGTGCATACGGTTTTCGGCCTGGTCAAAGGCGATGTTCATGTCGCTTTCGAACACGTCGTTGGTAACCTCAAGGGCGTCCAGGCCGGTCTTTTCGTAGATGTCGCGGCCCACAGTGGTGTTTAGGTCGTGGAAGGCGGGTAGGCAGTGCAGGAACTTCACGTTAGGGTTGCCGGTCTTGGCTACCAGCTGCGCGTTGACCTGGTAGGGCAGTAGCAGCTTGATGCGCTCGTCCCAAACTTCCTTGGGCTCACCCATGGATACCCACACGTCGGTGTAGAGGAAGTCAACGCCCTTAACGCCTTCTTCTACATTGTCGGTGATGGTGATGCGGGCGCCGGTGGTCTTGGCGATTTCGCGGGCGGCCTCAACTACCTCGTCAGAGTTCTGCAGCTGGGTGGGGGCCACCATGCGCACGTCCATGCCCATCATGGCGCCGGAAACTAGCAGCGAGTTGGCTACGTTGTTGCGCGCGTCGCCTAGGTAGGCAAAAGCTACCTCGTTTAGGGGCTTGTCAGAGTGCTCGATCATGGTCAGCTGGTCGGCCAGCATCTGGGTGGGGTGCCAGTCGTCGGTTAGACCGTTCCATACGGGCACGCCAGAGAGCTGGGCTAGCTGCTCTACGTTGGACTGCTTGTCGCCACGGTATTCGATGCCGTCATAGAAGCGGCCTAGTACGCGGGCGGTGTCGGCTACGGATTCCTTGTGACCAATCTGTGAACCGGTGGGCTCCAGGTAGGTTACGTTGGCTCCCTGGTCGTAGGCGCCAACCTCGAAGGAGCAGCGAGTACGGGTGGAGGTCTTTTCGAAGATCAGGGCGATGTTCTTGCCCTTGAGGTGCTGAACCTCGCGGCCTTCCTTCTTGGCAGCCTTGAGCTCAGCGGCCAGGTTTAGCAGGCCACGCCACTCTTCGGGGGTGAAGTCTAGTTCGCGCAGGAAGGAACGACCGTGCAGGGGGTATGCCATGAGTGGCTTCTCCGTTTCTTTGGCTTTAGAGGGTTTGGATTGGTCTAGGGGTGGATTGTGGCCAGTTTTTTACGACGACGCCGCCAGGCGCTTGGCCTTTAACGCCCGGGCGGGTGGTTAGCCGGTTATGCCCGCTCGGTGGCCCGATTGGCGGGCCACCAACTGGACTTAGACCGGCTGGCGCAGGGTCGGGCAGCTCATGCAACGCGGGCCACCACGACCACGGCCGAGTTCACTGCCAGGTACGGTGAGCACCTCCAGGCCGCGACTTTGTAGGTAGGTGTTGGTGGCCACGTTACGTTCGTAAGTGACTACGGTGCCGGGGGAAATGGTTAGACAGTTGTTTGCGTCATCCCACTGCTCACGGGCAGCAGCCAGGGAGTCTTGCGGGGTGGTTAGCACCTCAATGTCGGCTAGGCCCAGGGCGCGAGCGATGACATGGTGCATGTCTTCAGCTGGGTGGGAGACGATAGCCGGGTGCTGGGGGTCATGCCCGGGGGTGATCACCAGGGAGGGGCGCATACCCAGACCCGCGTATTTGGTGAAGGTACCCTCGTTGATCATGGTCATGACCGTGTCTAAGTGCATCTGCGAGCGCACTTTGGGCATGTCTAGGGCCACAATTCGGTTTACCTTGCCTGAGGTAAACAGTTTGCTAGCTAGGATTTCTACACCTTGGGTGGTGGAGCGTTCACCTAGACCAATTAGTACTGCGCCATTACCGATAATCAGTACGTCTCCACCTTCGACGGCGCCGGTGCCGTCCATGGAACCAAAGTTAAATACGGGGAATTCTTCGTTAGCAAACAGCGGGTGCCAACGGTAGATTGCCTGGTAGTTAACGGTTTCACGGCGTCGGGCCGGCAGGCGCATGGAGTTAATGGATACGCCGTTATAGATCCAGCAGGAGGTGTCGCGGGTAAAGAGGTGGTTTACCAACGGCTCTAGGACTAGATCGTCACCGTCCATGCCAGCAATTACTACTGAGGAGGGGGCGCTAGTGTTTTCTAGTAGCTCGTTCTTAGTTAGGCCGGCCACCAAAATGCGGGCGAGTTCCTCGCTGGGCAGGGTGCTGAAGTGGCTGCGGATATTGTCTACAGCTAGCGGGCCGAAGGTGGCCGGGGTGAAGGTGTTTTCTAGTACGTGAGTGCGGGCTTCGCTGTTGTCTAGCGATTGGGCCAGCAGATCTTGCATATAAAGTACTTCGACGCCGCGTGAACGCAGTACGTTTGCGAATTTATCGTGTTCTTCTTGCGCTTCGGCTAGCCACAAAATGTCGTCAAAGAGCAGGTCGTCTTTGTTTTGTGGGGTCAGGCGCTTCATCTCGTCACCAGGGCGGTGCAAGATAACTTGTTCTAGGCGACCAATTTCCGACTCAACAGCTAGAGCCATTTGCATCACTCCTCGGGATTTGACTGTGCCCATAGATACGCTCAGCTCGTCACTGTTTGCACGTTAACGAGGCTTAGACACATGCATTAAGGCCGCATTCCTAGGGCATTATATGTTGCCTCTTCGACCCTAACCAAGAGCCCAGATAAGTCAAACCCTTTGCGCTTATAAAGCCAACAAGAAGCAACAATATGGCAAAATATCTACCGTGAGTGACAATACCGCAACCCCCATGCTGGCCCGCCAACGCCAGGACTTCATCATGGATTTAGTTACGCGCAACGGTGGCGTGCGCGTGGCAGAAGTAGTTGAGGCACTGGGCATCTCTGAGATGACTGTGCGCCGCGACATTACCGAGCTGGTTAGCGCCGGCCTAGTAGAGCGCGTCCACGGCGGCGCGGTAGCCGCTGGACCCAGCTCTATGGAACCGCGCTTTGCCACTAAATCTGAGCAGCATACCAATGAAAAACGCCAAATTGCGCTAGCTGCCGCTAAGCTCGTGCGCCCCCAGGATTCTTTGGCCCTCTCTGGAGGCACCACCACTTTGGCAGTGGCACGCGCGCTAACTGAGTTGGAACATTTTCCAACTTTAACCATCATTACTAACTCGCTGCCGGCAGCTAATTTGCTGTTCGACGCCGCAGATACGGCCCGCGAGCAGGGCCACCCCGCCCCCACCGTGATTTTGATTGGTGGTGAGCGCACCCCCTCTGCCGCCTTGGTGGGGCTGACCGGGATTGATGCGCTCTCTTCGCTACGCGTGGAATGGTCATTTATGGGTACTCACGCTTTCGATGCGCGTGTAGGTTTGATGACCCCGAACCTCTCCGAGGCTGCCACTAACCGTGCGCTGGTGCGTTGTGCGCGCACCACGGTGGCGGTTATGGACGTCTCTAAGTGGGATGCGCTCGGGCTGCAATGCTTCTGCTCCCTCGATGACCTGGATGTTTTGATCACCGACCGCTCACCTGAGCCCCAGACCGTGGCCCGCCTGGAAGACCACGGCATTACGCTGACCATTGCGGACTAACTACTAGTGCAGGCTAACTACTAGCGTGGACTGACCATATATGACCATATATGAAGGAGCAAAGATGCTAAACCTGCCCGCTTTAAGCTTTAGTCAGGGAGCTAAGGGTGCCACAGATTTGTTTGTGGCTACCTTTGGCAGCCAGCCTGAGGGGGTGTGGCAAGCCCCTGGGCGCGTCAATGTTATTGGCGAACACACTGACTACAACGGCGGCCTCGCCTTCCCGATCGCCTTACCGCACCGCGCTTTTGTGGCTTTGCGCCGGCGCCCTGACCGCCTGGTACGCCTGGTTTCTTCAGCCGACCCTAGCGATGTGGTGAGCTTGGATTTGGATCAGGTGGCCCCTAAAGGCGAAAACGGTCAGGTCAGTGGCTGGGCTGCTTACCTGGTGGGCGTGGCTTGGGCGCTGGAGCAAGACGGCTTGGGCCCGCTGCCCGGCTTCGATATTGCTCTAGAATCTTGCGTACCACTGGGGGCGGGTTTGTCTTCTTCTGCCGCTTTGGAATGCGCAGTAGCGGTAGCTCTCGACGACGTCGCCGGGCTGGCTTTGGCCGGTCCAACTGATAACCCCTCGGATGTGGGCCGCGAGCGCCTAGCTCGGCTGTGCTGCTTGGCCGAAAATAAGATTGCTGGCGCCCCTACTGGCGGGCTGGATCAGGCGGCGTCGCTGCGATGCCGCGCCGGACATGCTTTAGCGTTAGATTGCACTGATTTTTCAGCCAAGCAGGTACCTTTTAACTTGAGCGAGTCGGGTTTGAGCCTGCTGGTGATTGACACCCGCGCCCCACACGCACTGGTTGACGGCCAGTATGCGGCGCGGCGCAGTAGCTGTGAGCAGGCTGCAAAACTGTTGGAAGTGGAGCTTTTGGCTGATTTGGATCCTGAGCAGCTTGACTACAACCTGGAGCTGCTAGCGCAAAGCGCTCGCGAGCAGGGCCTAGAGCAGCAGGTGGATACTTTAGTACGCCGTACACGCCATGTGGTTAGCGAGATTGAGCGTACAGAAAAGCTCATTGAGCTACTGCAAACTCAAGATTTAACTGATGCGGCTGCACTGGCTGAGGTTGGCCAGTTGATGAATGCTTCGCATGACTCGCTGCGCTATGACTATGAAGTGACTGTAGGCGAGTTGGATACGGCGGTTGAGGCAGCCCGCGCTGCTGGAGCTATTGGGGCGCGTATGACTGGCGGTGGTTTTGGTGGCTCCGCTATTGCCTTGGTGCGTACCCAGGAGTTGGAGCAGGTAGCTCAGGCTATTGCGCAGGCTTTCGCTAAGGCTGGTTACCGCGAGCCGGCCTTTTTGCAGGCTGAGCCCGGCCCGGGAGCCGGCGGCTTAGA
>ERZ772966.102-NODE-102-length-34425-cov-12.829997_pt1 | contig 34425 bp, 26 predicted proteins | sample MGYA00580680_ERZ772966 | MGnify/ENA primary metagenome ERZ772966 (study PRJEB29015, sample SAMEA2738055) | human oral metagenome | biome: human oral; feature: human-associated habitat; material: saliva | place: China | collected 2225 ...
AATAAAATACTCATAAATAACCAGACACCTATCATATTTGCTCTGATAAAAAAGGTAACGCAAAACATAGCTCCTAATAACATTATTCTAATGCTATTAATCTGATTTTTTATAAAATATTCTAAATAAAAATACAATGATGCCGTAATAAATGGTAAAGCTAAAGTTTCTACATTTAGCCCTTTTTCAGAAACATACATATAGCTAATAAAAATAACGAATAGTACTACTGTATACTCATACCCTTGAGAAAATATTTTTGTAATTCTGTACGAAAAATACAGAAAAACAAAAATACAAACTGCAAACAATTATCCAGACACCAAAAAATTTATCACCAGAGAAAAGTAGTCCAAAATATTGTATAAAAAACAACAAAGGTCCCTTATGATCAAATAAATTTGAATACATTAACTCCCCTTTAGTCATGGCATAACCAAAGTATTCAAAAATAGGAGTGTCTCCCATAGGTAACCCCTTAAATATTGATGCAGGTAGTGCCATATAATATATGATTACCAGAATAGTTATATAACTATATGCAACTATTTTTTTATAATTCATTTTTCCTCCTTTAATTATCCAATTGTATATTATTGTCTTCTTAAATTAGAAAGCCTCACTTAATTATTCCTTTATCACTTACAATATTTTAAAAACCCTTACTAAATAGTACTATAAAACCAAATAAAATTCAATTGATTTTCAAAATCTTATCTTCTCTTTTTTATGATAATTCATGATATTGTTTTCATAGTATTTACATAATTCTTTCATAGTATTAAAATAGATTATAGATAATCTGAAAGGAGAATTTATGTTAAAAGAATTTTTCAGTTATTATAAACCATATAAAAAATTATTTTCTATCGACTTTGGCTGCGCGATTTTATCAGGGGTTCTTGAGCTGCTATTTCCTGTTGCGGTAAACAAAGTCATAGACACAGTACTACCAACAGGTAATTTTAAAACAATAGTATTAGTTTGTTCACTACTATTTGCACTTTACCTTTTTAGTATGACTCTTAACTATATTGTCGTCTATCTTGGTCACACTTTAGGAATTAATATAGAAACTGATATGCGCCGAAAACTTTTCGCACATCTTCAGAAACATTCTTTTGAATACTACGATGAAAAGAAAACAGGAGAACTGATGAGTAGACTTACTACCGATCTATTCGATATTAGTGAGGTTGCCCACCACGGTCCAGAAGATATTTTTATTACTGTTATGAGTATTTGTGGAGCTTTTGTTCTTATGTGGAATGTTCATGAGCAACTAGCAATAGGAACTATTATCCTTATCCCAATTTTAGCTATTGGGTTGTCGATTTTTAATAAAAAAATGAAGAATGTTAATAGAAAAATCTATTCTCAACTTGGTGAGTTTAATGCTGGATTAGAAAATTCACTAAGCGGAATTCGTGTTGTAAAAGCATTTGCTAATGAAGAATTTGAGAAAAAAATATTCGAAGGTATGATTCAAAACTATAGAAAAAACAAACTTGCATTTTATAAAACTATGGCTACTAGTAGTTCATTCAACTATGTATTAATGCGACTTATTACTCTAACTTCACTTGTTTTTGGTGCTTATTTCACTATTAAAGGTGAACTTACAACAGGTGAATTAGTAGGTTTTGTGCTTCTAGCAAATACTTTTGTTAAACCTATTGAACGTATTAATACAATGGTAGAAATGTATCCAAAAGGTTTCGCAGGATTCAAAAGATTTAACGAAGAACTAGCTAGAAAACCAGCTATTGTAGATAGTCCAAACGCAAAAGCGGCACCACACTTTAATGGAAATATTCATTATGATAATGTATCTTTTGAATATGATGATGGTCGTCCAGTATTAGAAAACATCAACCTTAAGATTAAAGCTGGAGAGATGGTTGCTTTTGTAGGCCCTAGTGGAGCTGGTAAAACTACTTTAATCAACCTCTTGCCAAGATTTTACGATACTACAAAAGGTTCAATATCTATTGATGGGGTCAATATAAAAGACTACACATTAAGCTCACTTAGAGGACAAATAGGTACTGTTCAACAAGATGTATTCTTATTTAACGGAACTATTCGAGAAAATGTTCTTTATGGTAAATTAGATGCTAGTGATGAAGAAGTAGAACGCGCAATAGAGGCTGCAAAATTAAAAGAAGTTATAGAAGAGTTCCCTGAAGGGCTTGAAACTCCTATTGGTGAAAGAGGAGTTAAACTATCTGGAGGACAAAAACAACGCTTATCTATTGCTAGAATATTCTTAAAAAATCCATCTATACTAATATTAGATGAAGCAACTAGTGCCTTAGATACTCAAACTGAACAGTTTATTCAAAATTCATTTGATGAACTGTCTAAAGGTAGAACTACATTAGTTATCGCTCACCGTCTAGCAACAATTAAAAATGTTGACCGCATTATTGTAGTTACCCCTGATGGAATAGTTGAACAAGGTACACATAAAGAACTATTAGAAAAAAATGGTCACTATGCAGAACTATACTATGCTCAATTTGGGAAGTAACAAAAAAAATCTAGAGTTACGATAAACTCTAGATTTTTTATTATTAACCGTTATTTCCAAAACATAATAAATATTAAAAACTTCAAACTTCACTTTTCATCAAATATAAATATCGACTCTTGTTTATCTAATATTTGTATAAAATTATTACATCTAATTATAGTATACATTCTCTTAATTGTATAATATTTTATTCACTAAAATAATCTTAAATAGTTATTTTTAATATAAGTAATAAAGTATTATTATTTAATTTGGATATTTTATATCTTTATTACTTTCATTTAGTAACTATCTACAAACACACTAACAACCAACTTTTTATAGATACCTTTATATATAAAGATAGTTATGTATAACTATTATTAAATAAACATTATGTTTCTTATATTATATTTAAGATATTTTTTGTGAAAAATGTTATAATAATATTAACGACACTTTTAAATTTTGAGGTAAAATATGAAAAAATATATAATGGCAATAGATCAAGGAACTACTAGTTCACGTGCTATAATCTTCAATAAAAAGGCTGAGATTATCGCTAGTAGTCAAAAAGAATTTCCACAGATTTTCCCAAAATCTGGTTGGGTAGAACATGATGCGAATGCAATATGGAATTCGATTCAATCAGTTATAGCTGAAGTATTTATCGAAAGTGGTATAAAACCTAATCAAATAGCTAGTATTGGTATTACAAACCAACGTGAAACTACTGTTATTTGGGATAAAAACACAGGTCTACCTATCTATAACGCTATAGTTTGGCAAAGTCGCCAAAGTGCGGATATCGCTAATAAACTAGTATCTGATGGATATAAAAATATGATTCATAAAAAAACTGGTTTAGTAGTTGATGCGTACTTTTCTGCGACAAAAGTTCGCTGGATATTAGATAATGTACCTGGCGCACAAGAAAGAGCCGAAAAAGGAGAACTTCTATTTGGTACCATAGATACTTGGTTAGTTTGGAAATTAACTGGTGGTAAAGTTCACGTAACAGACTACACTAACGCAGCCCGTACTATGTTATTTAATATTAAAGATTTAGTATGGGATAAAGAAATATTAGACATTTTGAATATTCCTGAAGCAATCTTACCAGAAGTAAAATCTAATTCAGAAATTTATGGTAAAACTATTGATTACCATTTTTATGGAGGAGAAGTTACAATCAGTGGTTTAGCTGGAGATCAACAAGCTGCTTTATTTGGACAACTTGCTTTTGATAAAGGAATGATTAAAAATACATATGGAACTGGTTCATTTATTATAATGAATACTGGTGAAAATATGGAATTATCAAAAAATAACCTACTAACAACTATAGGTTATGGGATAAACGGAAAAGTATATTACGCACTAGAAGGATCTATTTTTATCGCAGGAAGTGCTATCCAATGGCTTAGAGATGGTTTACGACTAATTAAAGAATCATCAGAAACTGAGCAATTAGCGTTTGATTCAAAAAATAACAACGAAGTATATCTTGTTCCTGCATTTACTGGACTAGGAGCACCTTATTGGAATCCTAATGCACGTGGAACAATTTTTGGATTAACACGAGGAACAACAAAAGAAGACTTGGTTAAAGCTACTTTACAATCAATAGCTTACCAAGTTAGAGATATTATCGATACTATGAAAATCGATGCTAATACTGAAATACCATTATTAAAAGTTGACGGTGGTGCAGCTAACAATGACTATTTACTAGATTTTCAAGCTAATATACTAGGAGTTAAAATAGCTCGTGCAGAAAATCTTGAAACTACCGCTTTAGGGGCAGCATTCTTAGCTGGTCTCTCTGTTGGATATTGGAAAAATCTAGATGAAGTGAAAAACCTTAACTCAGCAGGTAAACTATTCGTTCCTACAATGACAAAAGAAGAACGCGAAAAACTTTATAAAGGTTGGAAACGAGCTGTTCGTGCAACAGAATTCTTCGCAAAGGATGAATAATTACAATTAATATTGATATGAAAAATGACTCGCAAACTGATGTATATCTTTCTCATTTTTTGTAAGATATGTCAGTATTACTTCTTTAAGGTTACCAATAGTGATTAATATAGAAATTCTTTCAATAACTTTAACACACTTTTTATATTGCTAAATATTTTTTATTATAGTAGAATAGTTTAAACAAATAAAAGTAAGGAGATTAAATAATGACAGAAAACTTACTATTCACCCCTATCACATTACCAAATGGAACAACAATAAAAAATCGTTTTTTTAAATCGGCTATGAGCGAGGGAATGGGAACAAGGAATTTCCAGCCTCAAAAAAATATTTCTACCCTTTATAAACGTTGGGCTGAAGGGGGAACTGGATTAATTATTACAGGGAATATCATGGTAGATCCTAAAGGAACAGCAGAACCAGGAAATATAGTTTTTGATAAAAATTCTAATATGGAAATTCTTAAAGATTGGGCAAAACAAAGTCAACAACATGGTGCTAAGGTTATGGTACAATTAAATCACCCTGGAAAACAGGCACCGAAAACTGTATCAAAGCAAACAGTTGCACCTAGCGCTGTACCTTTAGGAAATGGCCTTAATAAATTATTTAGTACTCCACGTGCTCTGACTACTAATGAAGTTGAAGAACTTATTCAAAAATTTGTAACTTCTGCGAAAGTCGCAAAAGAAGCAGGTTTCTCTGGTGTTCAAATTCACGCAGCACACGGTTATTTAATTAGTCAATTTTTATCTCCACACGATAATAGAAGAACTGATAAATATGGTGGCTCTCTAGAAAATAGAATGAGATTTTTAAAAGAAATTTACCTTGGGATGAGAGAAGAATTAGGAAAAGATTTTACTATCGGAATAAAAATTAACTCTACCGACTTTAAGGAAGATGGACTTACAGAAGAAGATTCTTTAAAAACTATAATTGAATTAGCTAACTTAGGTCTAGACTTTGTTGAAATTTCAGGAGGAACATATGAAAGACCTGCGATGATGGGCGCTACAAGTAAATCTACTAATCAAGTATTTTTCGCAGAATATAGCAAAAAACTAAAACAAAAAGTTGATATCCCTGTTATCGTTACTGGCGGTATCCGCTCTATTAATGCGATGAACACATTATTAAATGGTAACACTACTGATTTTATAGGTATTGCTCGTCCACTGACAATTGATCCAAATATACCTAATAAAATAAAACAAGGAACTTACACTATTGTAGAAACTACACGTGTATCAACAGGAGTTAAGAAGTTAGATAAAATATTTGGTTCACTTCTTGGTATTGTATATTATCAAGTTCTTATGCAAAATATCGCAAAAGGAAAGAAACCAAAAGCCACAAAAAATGCTTGGCCTTCATTGATACAAGCGGTATATAATCAAGGGTTAGCTGTGTTATTTCCACAACGAGCTAAATAAGGAAGGACCTAATAATGATTATAGATAAGAACTCAAATGAATTTAAAAATATTAAAGATTTATTTTCTAAGACTACCGATGTTTTAACAGCAATAGGAGATCCAACTAGACAACATATAATTCTTAGTATGCTGGAGTTACCTTGCGAACTAGAAGGCGGTTCTCGCGTTGGAGAAATAACAGCAAAAACAAATCTTTCACGTCCAGCAATATCTCATCACCTAAAAATATTAAAAGAAGCAGGGATTATAAATCTCCGAAAAAAAGGAACTATGAATTTTTATTCATTAGCCCCTGAACAAAAAGATTTAGAAGAACTAAAAAATTTATTAGATGGAATAATTACCTTAACACAAAAACTCAATATTAAAAAATAATATTCATAATCACTATAGGCATAATTTAAAAACAATTTTTTTCTTGACCTTAATTGTATATATCATATAAAATTAATATATATAATTTTTAGGAGAATAGTATGCCGAATAAAAAACTACCTTCAAATCTCCCAGATTGTCCTGTTGAAGTTACATTACTTTTACTGAGTAATAAATGGACTGTTCTAATTTTAAGAGATTTATTTACTGGCACTAAACGCTTTGGAGAATTAAAAAAATCACTTAATGGAGTTAGTCAAAAAGTCTTAACCGCCAACCTTCGCTCACTAGAAGAGAAAGGCATTATAGAAAGAGAAGTTTTTCCAGAAGTTCCACCTCGTGTGGAATACAAACTTACAGAATTAGGAAAAACTTTAGAACCTATTCTCGACAGTATGCATGCTTGGGGAGAATTTTACAAATCAATACATTAAAAAGAAGCATCTTTACTCATAATGAGTTAAGATACTTCTTTTTTATTATTTATACTTTGGAATCCATTTAAGATCTCGAACTGCTTTCGCCATATCTTTTTCTTGAACTCGAGCCAATCCTTGTTCTTGTGCTTTTTTAGCGACCGCTTCTGCTACTTTAATAGAAACATCTGCAACATATTTGAATGGAGGTAACACTGGAGCTCCAGGTTTAGTAATATCTGTAATTCCACTTAATGAGTGTGCCGCTGCACCAATCATTTCATCTGTTAAAAGGCTAGCTTCTGATGCTAACACTCCAAGTCCTAACCCTGGATATATAAGGGCATTGTTAGCTTGACCAATAATGTACTCCACACCTTTATATATAACATTATCAGAAGGAATACCTGTTGCTACAAACGCTTTACCATCAGACCAAACAATCAAATCTTCTGCAGATGCTTCTGCTAATTTAGTAGGATTTGATAACGGGAATATACATGGACGCTCAGTATTTTGACACATAGCTTCGACTACCTCCTTAGTAAAAGTATTCGGCTGTGTCGAAGTTCCTACTAGAATAGTTGGTTTAACAGTTTTAACAACTTCTAATAAATCTGTTAATTTATCAGCATTTGGAAAATTAGCACGGTTTTTAGCAAACGGTTTTTGTTCAGGAGTTAAATCATCCATATCATCGAAGAGAAGCCCTTGTTTATCTACCATAAAGAAACGTTCATATGCTTCTTCTTCAGATAACCCTTGACTTACCATCTCACGTAGTACACGTGATGCAATTCCTGCACCTGCAGTTCCCCCACCATAACAAAGATATACTTGGTCAACTAATTTTTCACCTGTAATATCCATAGCTCCAAAAATACCTCCTAGAGTTACGATACCTGTCCCTTGAATATCATCATTAAATGTTGGGATGTTTTTTCGATATTTTTCCAGTATATTCGCCGCATTCATTCGCCCGAAGTCTTCCCAATGTAAATAAAGTTTAGGGAATAAACGTTCAGCAGTTTGGACGAATTGGTCAATAAACTCATAATATCGCTCCCCTCGTACACGTTCATGACGATTACCTAGATAATTCGGATTATTACGTAATTCCTCACGATTTGTTCCTGCATCAATAACTAACGGAAGAACCATAGAAGGATCAATTCCTGCCGCTCCTGTGTAGACCATAAGTTTACCTACAGAAATATCTACTCCATTAACACCCCAATCTCCAATCCCCAATATACCTTCTGCGTCAGTAACTACTATTAGACGTATATCACGGTTATCTGCTGCATTTTTAAGGGTTTCTTCTATATTTTCAGGATGATTAATATCTAGATATCCTGCATATTGTGGCTCAACAAAAAGATCGCTATAACCCTCTATAGTATCTGCAATTGTTGGGTCATACACAATTGGATTGAACTCCTCTAAGTGTTGAGAGAATAAATAATAGAAAAGCGTACGATTTGTATTAAAAATCTCCATCAAAAATAGACGTTTTTCTAAATCGTTTACTTTTGTTTGCATTTGCGCATAGGTTTGTGCCGCTTGTTCTTCAATAGTTTGAATATAAGGGGGCAATAACCCAATAAGGTCTAGTTCCTTTCGTTCCTCCAAGGTAAACGCAGTTCCTTTATTAAGGAACGGATCATTTAAAATGCTATGTTTTTTCATTGGAAAATCCTCCATTATCTTTAAATTATTATATTACACCCTTATGTAAATTGATACTATAATCATACTCCCATTTACTAAAAATTAATTAAAAAAATTACAAATCTCCTAAGCTAAAAATATACAAAATTGATAGTAATTCTTACTCCTCTTTTATTTTTTTATATAAGAAGCATCTTTACTCATAATGAGTTAAGATACTTCTTTTTTATTATTTATTAACCACGACGTCTAAATAGTACACCCGCTAGTAATAATACTAGTAGTCCTGAACCTACGTATAGTAAGGTATTATTTGATTCTTTATCAGAAGATTTTTCTTCTTTTTTCTCTGATTTATTATCATTATTTGTTTTCTCTTCTGATTTAGCTTGGTCTTTTGCTTTATCATCTGAGTTTGAAGATTTTTCAGGAGCTTTATCAGTAACTTTTTCTACAGATTCTTTTAATGCATTTAGTACATTATTTACATCTTCTTCTGTAGATTGACCATTAGCAACTACTTCTTGGGCTCTGCTTATAGAATTTAGATATGATTGTCTATTTTCTTCACTTGTCTTAGCAAAACCTGAACTTCCTACTGTTTTACTACTATTGTTAAGTTGATTTGTTAATTCTTTTTTATCAACTTGAGGAGCTGTAGTACTAGTATTTGGTTTATTGTCTTTACTTACATTGCTAGCTTGATCGTTTGAGTTTCCACCTTGGTTTGGTGTTACTTTGTCCTCTTTCGGTACTTCTGTTACTTTGTCTTCTTTTGGTGTCTCTGTAACTTTGTCCTCTTTCGGTGCTTCTGTTACTTTGTCTTCCTTAGGAGTTTCTTTCACCTTGTCTTCTTTTGGAGCCTCTGTTACTTTATCTTCTTTAGGAGACTCTGTCACCTTATCCTCCTTCGGTGTTTCTTTCTCTTTGTCTTCTTTCGGAGCTTCTGTCACCTTGTCGTCTTTTGGAGTCTCTTTCTCTTTATTCTCTTTTGGTGTTTCACTCTCTTTGTCTTCCTTCGGTGTTTCCGTTACTTTGTCTTCCTTAGGAGTTTCTTTCACCTTGTCTTCTTTTGGAGTTTCAGTAACTTTGTCCTCTTTCGGTGTTTCAGTAACTTTATCTTCTTTTGGCACCTCTTTAACCGGTGCACTTGGCACTGGTGTCACTGGTGTTGTTGGCGTTGTACTTGGCGCTGGTGTCATTGGCGTTTGTTCTGCTGGTGTTGTTGGTGTTGTACTTGGTGCCGGTGTCACTGGTGTACTTGGTACCGGCATTGTTGGCGTTGTGCTTGGCGCTGGTGTCACCGGTGTTGTTGGCGTTGTACTTGGTGCCGGTGTCACTGGTGTTTGTTTTATCGGTATTGTTGGTGTTGTGCTTGGCGCTGGTGTCACTGGCGTTGTACTTGGTGCTGGAGCCACTGGTGTTGTACTTGGTGCTGGTGTCGCTGGTGTTTGTTTTGCTGGTGTTGTTGGCGTTGTACTTGGTGCCGGTGTACTTGGTGCTGGTGTCACTGGCGTTTGTTTTGCTGGTGTTGTTGGCGTCGTACTTGGCGCTGGTGTCACTGGTGTTTGTTTTGTCGGTGTTGTTGGCGTTGTACTTGGTGCCGGTGTCGCTGGCGTTTGTTTTGCCGGTGTTATTGGCGTTGTACTTGGTGCCGGTGTCACTGGCGTTTGTTTTGCTGGTGTTGTTGGCGTTGTTGGTGTACTTGGAGTTGGAGTTTCAACAACTTTATCTTCTTTTGGTGTTTCTTTCTCTTTGTCTTCCTTCGGAGCTTCTGTCACCTTATCATCTTTTGGTGTTTCTTTCTCTTTGTCTTCCTTCGGAGTTTCTTTCTCTTTATCTTCTTTTGGTGTTTCTACTGCTTTTTCAGTTATACCAACTTGTTTTCTATTATGTCCATCTTTAACTTCTAATTCAAAGTTATTTTCTTCTAGCGTATAACCTTCTGGAGTAACGATTTGAATTGTATATTTACCATTTTCTAAACGTTTTTGGAATGCATTTTTTCCATATAGACTTGTCGGTAATTCTATTTTTGTTCCTGATTCAGATACAGCATATACTTTTGTACCTGTAGGAACCGGTTTATCGAAACTGATTTCTACAGCATTTTTGATGATTTCATCTACTCTGAATTCTACTTCTTTAGTTGGAGTGTCTTTAGTTATTTCGAATTCTATTTTTGAAGGTGTTTTTAATCTATAATCTTCATCTAATAACACTACTTCTACAGAATATTTACCAAATGGTAATGATTGATAAGTTCGTTTATTACGTGTGAAGTCATCACCTACTACCTCACCTTTTTCATTAGTAATTTTGTAACGAACTCTACGAGAGTTATTTCCAGTTCCGTCACCTTTTCTGATTTCTACTTCAAGGCTACCTTTACCATTGCCTGCGATATTTGATAAAGCTATGCTATCTTTGTTATCGGCGAAATCTTTTACTTCGAAAGTAACATCTTTTAAGTCTACACCTTCTGGAATAGTGTAACTTCCATCTTCATTAGGTTGGATTACATTTTTACCATAACTTAATTTTTTGTAGAATACTCCGCTTCCGTCTTCCATTATTGGATAAGGAGTGAATTTACGTGTAGCTTCATCGTAATATCCACCATTAGCACCTGTAATCTTAGGAGCTTTTCTATCGATTACTACATTAAACGAAGTTTCTTGCATTTTAGCTCCAGTCGCTTGTGAACTATAAGAAAGAACATATTGATATTCTCCATCTGGAAGAGGGTTTCCGTTTTTATCTACACCTTTCCAGTTTGTTAATGATAATGCAGTATATTTTTTACCTGTATTGTTAAAGAAGTTTTTATTCCCTGATGCATTTCCATTTTCATAAAGTGGATTTTTACGTTCAACATCATCTTTTGCATATACTGTTAATTTTAAGTTTTCATAGTTACGTAGGAATACTCCACGCATACCGATTTCATCATAGTTTTCATCACCATTAGGAGAGAAGAATATTTTATCTGTAAAGAATCTCACATTAGTTAGTGGGTTAATATATGCTCCCGCAAGAGTTCTCTTATCTTTCTTATCTTCTTTATATGTAGTCAATATACCTGTGAAATTCATTTCCGTTAGAGAATCCCAGTTATTATTATTTGAATCAAATCCATATTCATATATTGGTTTTTCTCCATCTTTCATAGAATAAATTGGTTTTTCTAATACTGGTAAGTTTTGGAACTCCCCTTTGAATCCTACAAAAGGTATACTTGCTACTTTGTCTGTTGATTTACCATCAGCTCCATAAAACTCTACAAATCCTTCTAAATAATAACCATTTTTAAATAATTTTAATAGTTCTTCATTATATTTGCTTGCATCTACTGATACCGTGATTTCTGAAGTAGAATTTGCTCCTACAGTAACTGTTTTTTCACCTTCTATTTCATTAAGCAAACGTGAAGTCATAGTTAAGTAGCCAGTCCAATCACCATTACCTTCACCATATGCATCATCTGTAATTAATGTTGATTTATATTTTAAAGTTTTAGGTTTATCAGAAATATTATGAACTAATAGTTTTACATCAAATTTATCACCTACATTACCTAAACTTACACTACCATAGTCATTTGTTCCAGTAACATAAACATCTCCATAAGCAGCTTTGTACGCATCTATTAATCCTGCACCTTGTTGTCTTGGAGAAATGTATACACCATTATCTTTATTAACATTAATACTAGCTGTACTCATTAATAAGTGTTTTACTAATTTTTGAAGTTCTTCTGCAGTCTTACTTGGGAATCTTTCCGCTAGAGCTTGTTTTATTAATGCAGTTGCTCCAGCTACGTGAGGTGAAGCCATACTTGTCCCACTATCTAATCCATATCTTCCATCATTATAAGAAGAGATAATATCTCCACCTGGTGCTGTAACGTCTGGTTTTAAGTATCCATCAACTGTTAATCCCCAACTAGATGAATCGTCGAATTTACCAACATTTTCATTTGGTTTTTTCTCCCATTTCCCGTTGAAGTTAATTTTATACTCACCTTCATGTTGAGCTAGCTCATTACCAAAGTTATAATAAGTCGTTACTACCGGGAAGTCTTTGTCTTGACCATTTAGGACAACATTATAGATAGTATCTCCATCATTAAAGTACGCTATTACCCCTGCAGCTCCATGTTTTTTAGCTATTTTCACCTTATCTTCGAAGCTGTTTTCACCACGTTGAACTAAGGCAATTTTACCTGTTAAATCTTTGCCTTCATAATTTTCTTCTTTCCCAACACCTACATAAACATAGTCATAGTCTTTATTTTCAAAAAGTTTTGAATATGTGAAGATAGGCACATTACCATTGTTGAAAGCTACATTACCTAATAAGTTCGCAACTGTAGCAATCTCTCTATTAAGTACACTATTACTAATATTAGCTACAGAAATAGCATCATCAGATACTGATGGACGTCCTACTGTCCCGTAGTCTGGGTTAACCGCACGTGGTGTGATGTAATCAAAACCACCTTTAGAGAAGTAAGCATTGTTACCAGCAGCGGCTACGATATTTACTCCAGCTTTTTTAGCTACTTCTAATGCACTAATTAAACCATCACCTACTTCCATTACTGAACCAGCTGGTGATCCTAAGCTTAGGTTAATAGTATCCGCACCTAATTTAATAGCATCCTCAATAGCTTTAGTATAAATATAAGACTCTGTTCCTGAATTTTTAGATTCTGAGAATACACGCATAAATATTAATTGTGCTTCTGGAGCTACACCTGTAATAAAGTCACCTGTTCCACTTTTTTCTTTAGGATTACCTACCGCAGTACCAGCAACGTGCATACCATGAGATTTGAATCCACTTTGTTTAATATCATTGTTCCAATCATTGTAGTTAAAAGCAAATGGTAATTTATCACTATACCACTTACCATAGTCTATTCCCGCTTCTTTCATCGCTTTTTCAGCATCTTCTTTTGTTTTATACTTAGACTGAGAGTTGTCTGTTAATCTCAAAACAGGATGATTAGGATCAAGCCCAGAATCAAGTACCGCTATTACTCTTCCTTGCCCACGGTAACCTTTATCCCATAGCGGTTGAATGTTAATTAGATTATAACTATCTAAGGCTTTGGAGAAGTCATTTACCTCTTCTTTTTTTGTTTCAACTGCACTAGTTGTCGTTTCTGGTTTTTTGTAAGCAACACTTACTTCAACACTATCTACGAAGTTCATTGCTTGAATTTTTTTAGCATCCTCATATGTAGTTTCTAAAGCAAATCCATTTAAAAGTGTGTCATATTCAAATAGCTTTTCATAATTCACACCTTTTTCTTTTATTTCTTTTAAGGCTTTTTCACGAGGTTCTTTTGTGCTAGCTTCACGTTTTTTTAACCCTTCAGCTGTTTTTAAATCATCAGGATTTACTTTATCCTCTTTTAATTTAACAATTATTTTTACCTTATCATCATTATTAAATTTCTTCTCATCTTCTTTTGAAACATTAGATAATACTTGTTCTTTTGCATCATTTTGTGCATAAATAAATTTTGAATTAATATTATTAGTTAATAAATTAACATTCCCCACTAGTAAAGATAAGCTCACTACACTTACTACTGGCTTCTTCGGAAATTTCATGTTAATAACTCCTCCTGGTTTTTTAAAAATAATATCTATATTTTAACTTAAATAATCAGAAAAATCAATTCAATATTCAGAAATAATTTAATAAAATTTAGGTAATATTTTTTCTGTACTATTACTCTTATCACAATTAGCAAGCTATATTTATCCAAATAATTATAATATTAACCATCTGTGTTTTATAAAAAATAAAAAGCGAAGAAAACATTCTTCACTTCATATATATTTCTATATTTATTTATTAAAACATCGGTTTATACGATACTATTCTTTTTAAAGTTATATTTGCGTATAATCATACCTTCTACTCCAACTCATCGTAGCTAGGATTTCCACTTATATAGATAGCTCCATAAACAGCATCTACTACAAGGGCTGGAAAAGCGAATAAATCTAAAATTCCATTTAAAACACCAAAGACACATTCAATATAGTTCTCATGCCCTGATAAAACAGCTATCACTATAAGCACAAATGCAACAACTGGTAAAGGTTTTAGAAACTTCATTAATTTCTTATTTCTATGTAGTTTTTCATAAGTTTCCCATTGGTTAATCGCCCAAATCTTCCCTTGATTTTTCGGCAAATAATACCATGCATAAACAAAGCTGAAAATTAGAAACAGACCTATTGCTATATAAACACAAACTACCATCATTTCTGAAGATAACCCACCTTGAGAAATAAGCAACAAATTTATACAACTAATATCAATAGTTAACACTACGAAAATCAAAGAAATAAGCAGATAAATAAAAATTTTAAATTTTAAAATAAACTTATCAAAAAAAGAAATGACTATTGCAAAAGCACTGTAGTATATGCACACCTCAAACAAAGTTCTATAGACGTCAGTCCAATTTCCGATGGTCATCCCCCAAAATATCATACCTGAAATCACCAAAGTAAGCCATGGTACAAGCTTTATGTACCCTAACACCACTTCATTTTCAATTAATGGTCCATGATAGCGTTCCATCATATTTTTACTTTTCTTCTTTTTCTTCGCCATTTTCTAAAGACCTCCTTTTATTTTAAACCACTACTAGTGGTGTTTATTTTTGTGTACATATAATTATCGCTTTTCACCATATACAAGCTTTCTTAATTCAGGGCTAATCCCCTTTGCTCCTGTTTTATACTTTTCCCCTCGTGTCCCTTTCTCTAAAGTTGTATCTAACTTCATCTCCGGGTCATCATTAATTATTAAAAGTATATATATCCCTCCCATCGGATTTTTACCTAATTTATCAAAATCTATCTTATAACTTTTTATCTTTCCTTCTGGCGTTAAGGCTTTGTCATCTTGTTTTTTCAACATATTCTCTACGACTTCTTTAACTTTATCACTTTTCACAATATGTTCTATTTTATATTTTTCGTAATAAATACTTTCGGCTACAATTCCAATTAACAACAAAATACTTGTTATGGTTGCGACCAAAAATTTTTTATTATTTAAATGCTCCTATTTCGTTAATAATTATTATATTATATATTTCAATTTTTATAAAGGAATAAAAAAAAGACGACTAATTGTCGTCTTAATTAAACTAAACTTTTTCGTTTTGTAAAGAAATGAATAGTCGCTATTAAACATCCAAGCCCTACTATATATAGTAGCTGTGGCGCAGCTAATGGAGCAAAGTGGTTTTTTAAAATAAATATATTAACAAAAACACCAACGATAGCCGCAAAGCTCAGTACCCCTAATAATACTACTTTATATTTATTTAGAGGTAAACTAACTTTAGCTACCATACATAGCCCATTAATAAGCGCTAGTACAAAGCAAATAAACTTCATTTGTGCTTGGTTATCTATTACAATATTTGTCAGTAGTACACTCGCTACCAACACACCACCACCAATAGCGGCATTCGTTAAAATATCTCTCATAAAGTTATTACTTACTTTTTCTTTATTCGATTCAAACGTTAGGAAGAACGATGGAACTCCTATTGTTATAGCTGAAATAATAGTAAATTGAATAGGAATAAATGCAAATTCAAAGGCGAATAATACACTTATCACCGCAAATACTATCGAGAAGAATGTTTTTGTTAAAAACAGTGAGGCTACTTTTTGAATATTGTTAATTACACGACGACCTTCCATTAAAATATCATAAAATACTGCAAAGTCATTTGTTAAAAATACAATATTAGAAACACTCTTAGCCGCACTAGTAGCTCCATTCATCGCAAAACTAATATCAGCTTTTTTCAGCGCTAGCACATCATTAACACCGTCCCCACTCATGGCAACTGTTTTTCCATTTTTTTGTAGAATCTCTACCATATGTTGTTTTTGATCTGGTGTTACTCGACCAAAAATATCATTTTCTAATACTACAGACTCAAAGTTTTCTTCTGTTACTTTCGTCATATCTACAGCACGAGCATCTTCTTTAAACCCTGCTTTTTTAGCTACCCCAAGAACTGCAATGTGATTGTCTCCACTTATTATTTTTACAGCCACTCCTTGTGATTCGAAATACTTAAATGTCTCTTTTGTATTAGCTTTGATTTCGTCAGAAAGTACTACATGACCAATCAACTTCATATTTGATGGTGTAGTTACTTTTTCATCAGTATAAGCTAGAGATAATATTCTATAACCTTGTTTTTTCAAGCTCTCATAGTATTCCGTCATACCTTCTTCAAACCCTAAAAATTCATAGGCACCGAAGAAATATGTACCACCTTCTTTTAATTGAATGTATGAATATTTATTTTTACTAGAAAATGCGCCAATTTCGCCAACTTCCCATTTTTTTTCACAAGTTAAATAATTTTTTAAAGCTCTTGATGTGGCATTTTCATCTTCAAAATATGCTAAATAACTAGACAGCTCGCTAGCTACTTTTTCATCTATCTCGACTACATTCATGTTACCTGTAGTTATTGTTCCTGTTTTATCAAAACAAAGTACATCTACGCGTGCAAGAGTTTCTACACAGTATAGTTCTTGCACTAGAACTTTTTTCTTAGCTAGTTTCATCGCAGCAACCGCTAAAGACACACTTACAAGCAGGATTAACCCTTCTGGTATCATACCTACTAATGCACCTGCACTACGTAAAACTATATCTGTATAGCCACGTCCTAGACTAGCACCTCTAACATAAAGCATAATAGCAACTGGAACTAATAGTACTGATATTACTTTCAGGATTCTATCCATATAGTCTCTTAGTTTTGATGGATATTTTTTAAATTCTTTTGTGCTTTTAGCTAGTTTATTAATATAGCTATCTCCACCAACTGCGGTAACTTTTACTAGACAACTACCACTTACTACGTTACTACCACTCATAAGTTCGTTACCTGTAGTTTTGTAAATATTATCACTTTCTCCAGTTAGTAACGATTCATCAACCTCAATACTACCTTCGATTATCTCAGCATCTACAGGCACTTGGTCTCCTAGATTTAGATGAAGATACTCACCTAAAACTATTTCTTCTGAATCAACTTCTATTATTTCATTATCACGATTTACATGATATTTATTTCGCCCTAATAAACTTAATTCTTCTAAAGCATTTTTAGATCTAACTTCTTGATAAATACCTATAGCTGTATTTATTGCGATAACACCTAAAAATAACATATTTTCAAATCTTAACGTTGTAGCGATAAAAGCAGCTAATACCAAGTTCATCGCATTAAAGAACGTGAAGATATTAGAAAATATTATTTCTTTTGTTGTTTTATAAGGCTTTATAACACTAATATTTTTCTTAGCATTCTTAACCTCTTCACTTGTCAAATACTTCATTTTCCCTCCAAATAATCACTATATATTTTTATTTCAAAATAGTAGATTAATAACAATTATACCATAAAATATATTGTATAGCTTTAAACTTAACTGAAGTTAATTTCCTCGGAAATATATAATTTTAAAACATAAAAAAACCAGATTTGAATTAATTTCAAACCTGGCCTTCTTAATTATTCTTCTATATCTTTGTTATCAGTATCATCAGTAGACTCTACATAAATCTCTGGTCCTGATTCTTTTTCTTTAGCTAAACGAGCTTGTTCTTCATAGTATTTTTTATTAACTATTTTATCAAGTTGTTCTGCTTCTCTTTCGTCTAACTCTTTTGGCATTTTACCAAATTGGTAAAGAGCAACAATTTCTTTTCTATCAATTGTTTCAACTTTCATAAGAGTTTGAGCGATAAGTTCTAACTGATCTCTATGAGTTTCAATGATATGTAATACTTTAGCGTAACATTCATTAATGATTTTACGTACTTCTTTATCGATTTCTTTCAGCATTTCTTCTGAATAGTTACCGATACTTGATAATTGACGTCCACCATATGGGTCGTGGAATGGAGCCTGCATTGGCCCTACAACATCACTCATACCGTACTCTGTAACCATTGCACGTGCGATTGCAGTTACACGTTCGAAGTCATTGTGAGCTCCAGTAGAAACTTCATTAAAGAAGATTTGTTCTGCTGCACGTCCACCTAATAGACCACAAATTTTATCAATTAAATCTGTACGAGTTTGGAAGTATTTCTCTTCTTCAGGAATCATTAGGTTATATCCACCTGCATCCCCACGAGGAATAATAGTAACTTTTTGTACTTTATCCGCACTATCAAGAACCATACCTACAATAGCATGTCCAGCTTCGTGGTAAGCTACTAAACGTTTTTCTCTTGGAGTATAAACTCTACTACGTTTAGCTGGACCACCGATTACTCTGTCCATAGCTTCATCTAAATCAGATTTTTCAATAGCATTTTTGTTTTCACGTGCCGCTAAAAGTGCTGCTTCATTTAGTATGTTAGCAAGGTCAGCCCCAGAGAACCCTGGAGTTTTTTCCGCTAATGAACGAAGCTCAACATCTTTAGCAAGCGGTTTGTTTTTAGCGTGTACTTTAAGAATTGCTTCACGACCTTTTACGTCTGGAGTAGAAACTTTGATTTGTCTATCAAAACGTCCAGGTCTTCTAAGTGCGTTATCTAATACGTCCGCACGGTTAGTTGCTGCAATTACGATAATACCTTTTTCACCATCAAATCCGTCCATTTCAACAAGAAGTTGGTTAAGAGTTTGTTCACGTTCGTCGTTTCCTCCACCTACTCCGCTACCACGTTTACGTCCAACAGCATCGATCTCATCGATAAAGATAATACATGGTGCACTTTTTTCAGCTTCTTTGAATAAATCACGAACACGGCTAGCCCCAACCCCTACGAACATCTCAACGAAATCAGATCCTGAGATTGAGAAGAATGGAACTTTTGCTTCTCCAGCAACTGCTCGGGCTAATAAAGTTTTCCCTGTTCCTGGAGGACCCTCTAATAACACACCTTTAGGTATTTTAGCACCCATTTTAGTGAATTTACGGTGATCTTTTAAGAATTCAACCATCTCTGCAAGTTCTTGTTTTTCTTCATCAGCTCCTGCTACATCGTTAAATGTAACAGTACCTTCACCTGCATCGATTTTCTTAGCTTTTGATTTTTGGAAGCTCATTACTTTACCTCCACCGCCACCTTGCATTTGTGACATAAAGTAGAACAGTAACCCCATCATTAAGATAAATGGTACGATGTTCCCTAAGAATGAAAGAATTGCTCCAGTTTTTTCTGCAGCCTTATATTCTACTACATTAAGTTTTCCATCTTTTGCTTTTTCATTAATTTGTTTTTGGATTTCATTATCAGATGCTGGAACTAATGATTCAAAATTCTTTTCACCATCTGTTAAAACCCCTTTTACATTATAGTTTTCATCTTTTCTTTGTAGACTAATTTCTTTAATCTTGTCTTCATTTATATTCTTAACAAGTTTTGAGTAGTCTAGTTTTTCTGTTGTCCCAGGTAAGTCTTGCTGCCAATAAGCAAATACTCCCAATGCTATAACAATAAGGGCAAGCATGCTAAGAATAGAATTTTGTCTTTTCCCATTATTCATATAGACTAACTACCTCCTAATTTATTTTCTAAAAGTATCTTATTTTACCATATTTGACCTTAAATATGATTAAAATTTTTGACTTTATTTGACTAAAATTTTAATTATTTTTTATATTATTTAAAATCTATATTTTATGAATAGATTTCTTCTTTTAAAACACCTACATATGGCGTATTTCTGTATCTTTCTTCATAGTCTAATCCGAATCCAACTACGAAAGCTTTTGGACAAATTAATCCGATATAATCCGGTTCAATATCAACGATACGAGCTTCTGGTTTATCTAGTAATGAAGCACAAGTTACAGACGCTACTTTTCTTTCTAATAAGTTTTCGATAAGTGCTTTTAAAGTTCTACCTGTATCAACAATATCCTCAACTATAATTACATCACGTCCAGCGATATCCATACCTACGTCTTTTTTAATTAATATAGTACCTGTAGATTCAGTTCCACCGTGGTAACTAGATACATCTATAAAATCTGTAACAACATGAATATCAATATGTTTCATAAGTTCTGCCATAAAAGGTAATGCACCTTTTAAAGTACAAATTAAAACAGGCTCTTTATCTTTATAGTCCTCTTCTATTTGTTTAGCAACTCGTTTACTTGCTTCAACTATTTCCTCATGAGTAAATAAAACTTTCTCAATGTCTTGTAATATATTTTCCACTGTCTTATCCTTTCATTTTTATATAATAATCATAAATTTTATTTTTATTGACTTTTGTTCCAATACCTAAAACACCAAGAACTTCGCCCTTATTATTTCTTATTACAGGCAAAGTATCTCTTAATTCTTTCGGCACCTTCTCATCAATGAAAATACGGGAAAGTTTTTTATTTATTTCTCCTCGACGCACTCTATCCCCTTCTTTTTTTATTGTAACAAGAAGAGGTAACTCAGATTTGTTAAAGCCAATTTCTGAATCTTTAGCATCTGTAGATATTATAAATTTATTTTGATAAAATTCATAAACACTATTTTCACAAATTTTATCGATAATTATTTCTATCTTATCATTATAACACTTTTTTTCAATTTTATGAATATATAAAGTTTCATATTGACTAATAATTTTTAAATTATTTTTCAAATCATAACTTTTATTACCTGAATTTTTCTTTAAAGACGAAACAACGTCAAAAATCGCCTTTTGCTTAATATCAAAAACACCCAATTCATCAGTAATTAAGTCTTTTAATAAGAAATACATCTCTTCTTCATTAAGCTCTAAAAACTTATCTTTAACTAAACTTATTTTATCTTCGTCTCTAGAAAAAATATAATTATCTTTATTAGATAATATTGCTTTTTTTAGATTATTATTTATATTTTGATAATAATTAGCAAAGTTAATTAAATTATCAAAACTACCACTATTAATATCATTAAGCAGTGGCACAATATTATGTCTAATATTATTTCTTGTATAGTCTGTATCAAAGTTAGTCGCATCTACATAATAATGCAGATTTTTTTCTTTTGCGTACTCCTCTAGCTCAGCTTTTAAACTATTAAGCAGCGGACGATAAATAGTTAAACCAGCCATTTCAATCTCTTCGCAAATAGCTAATGAATGATCAATACTACGACCAGTTAATAACCTCATTAATATATTTTCTACTTGGTCATTTTTATGATGGGCGGTTAAAAGTTTAGTTACACCTTCTAATTTTGCCATCTTATTAAATGCTTGGTAACGTAGTTCTCTTGCAAGCATTTCCTCTGAAGTGTGACTATCACGCTCTAAATCTGACATATTAAGTTCTTCTTTATAAAACTTAACATCAAAATCTTTAACAAACTTCTCTACGAATCCCGCTTCTTCATATGACTCCTGACGCAAACCATGATTAATATGAAAAACTACTAGCTCTTTATAACTATCTTTATACTCAGTTACTAATAAATGAAATAATACTATAGAATCTACTCCACCTGACAAAGCAATAGCTATTTTATCCTCTTTATTCCACAAAGTATTAATTTTCATCTAAATACCCTTCCTCACTAAGACTTTTCTTCACATTATCATATTTTTTATAAGCAGACTTTGTAGTTGATATAATATTATCTAAGAAGCCTTCTGGTACTTTTGGTAATTCTTTTTTCTCAACTACTTCTTCTGAAATTTCTGTAATATTAGATTTTTTACCACGGCCTACAGATATTTTCATATTACCGATATACTGTAATTTTTTTAAGTCTTTTATTGTTTTTGTTTCTTGTTTTTGGGGTAATTCTTCTTGTTGTTTTTTATCTTCTTTAGGAGGTGCCTTTACTTCTTTAGTTTTGGCTTCTTTCTTTGCTTGTTGTTTTTTAGGTTTTTTCTTAAGGGTTGTCTTTTTCTTTTCTTTATTTTCTTGAGGAGACTCTTTTCTCTCTTCCTTTTGAGTTAGAATAATACTATCTTCTTTTTTACTCTTAACCTTCGCCTTAATTACATATCCTTTAGAGAATACATCTGATAATTTTTTCTTCTTACCAATATGCATATTTTCTTTCGGTAGAAATGCTGTTGTTCCACCATCTAACACTATATAAAGTCCATTACTTACTACTTCTCTTACTTTTCCTGCTACTTCTTCCATTTAATCACCCCTTTACTCTTCGGCTTTTACTCATGACAATATTATAGCATATTAAGGCGATAAACTCCTTATATTTTATTTTCTTCTGGAAAATTAAAAGAATGAAAGGATTTTTCATTAATCCTCTCATTCTTTTATTCATATTCTATTTTATTTTAAAATTTTTCAAAACTATTCCAAACGTGGTTAAGTTATGTAATAACGCTAATAAATTAGGTGATAGAACATTTACAAGCCCTAAAAATATCAATGAACTATTTATAGTAACTGTACTTTTAACATTACTACTCATTTGAGCACGAAGTTTTTTAGAAACATCAGACAACAATAGTAATGAATCAAGAGAATCTGATTGTAAAACTACATCACTTATCTGTTTTGATAGATCAGCACTTTCGTTCATAACAATACTAATGTCACTTTCTGATAATGCTGCTGAATCATTCAGTCCATCACCTATCATTAACACACGACGTCCTTGTTCTTTTTCTTTTCTTATATATTCAAACTTTGTTACAGGTGTCATATTAGTATACACTTCATCAAATGTTATATCTTTTAAGATTTTATTGGTTCTAACGTCGTTATCTCCAGTCAATAAGACAACCTTTTTACCTTTATTTCTAAGTTCAGCTAGCACGGAGTTTGCTTCATTCCTAAGTGGAATATCTATACAAAATATAGAAATCAATTTCCCTTTGTACCCTAAGAATAGCAAATTGTATTGCTCTTGTTTTTCAGCTATAATTTGCTCTTGGTCAACTGTAACTAGAATATTCTCATCTTTTATCAACTGACTACTTCCTATAACAACCTTTTCTCCATCAATATGTGAAACAATACCTCTAGAGGCAATATGGTATAGTTCTGTGTGCATTTCCTCGTGTTCAATACCATCTTCTTCGGCTTTACTAACAACTGCACTAGCGATAGGGTGGTAAATATGTTCTTCTAAACAAGCTCCTATTTTTACAACTTCCTCATATGAATATTCATAAAATGGTAGTACCTCTCGAATATACGGTCTTGATACAGTTATTGTTCCTGTTTTATCAAAAACAAAAGTATCTATGTCTCCATATTTATCAAGCGTTACTGAGTTTTTTACCACTATTTTTTTATCTATTAAATTTTTTATAGTAGTGAGGTAAGCAACAGGTGTAGATAACTTCAAAGCACAAGAATAATCTACTAATAGAAACGAAATTGCTTTAGCAAACGACCTTGTAAAAAGATATGTCAGTCCCATCGCTATAAAGTTATATTTTACGATACTATCAGCCAATTTTATATACTTATAGTGGTATGTATCTTCACGATTTTCTGACTCTTTCATCAATTGAATAAGATGATAGATTCGACCATTAACCTGCGGATTTTCTACCTTAAGTTTAATTTCCCCATGAACAACTATAGTATTGGAATAAACTTTATCACCAATTTTTTTGGTTACCGGAAAACTTTCTCCTGTCAATGAACTCTCATCAATACTTGCTCCGCCTCCAGTAACAATACCATCGAATAAAATTTCATTTCCCTCAGAAATTAAAATAACATCGTCTTTTTTCACCTCTGAGCTAGGTATTTTTCTATTACCTTCATCTTCTACAAGCCAAACTTCTTTATCAAACGAAATCAAACTTTTCTCTAGTTCTTTTACAGATTTCTTCTCCGACCAATTATTTAAAGACTCCCCTAATTCTAAAATAAACATAATCGAACTAGCTGTTTCACGCGCTCCTGTTACTAATGAAACAAAAATCGCCGTTGAATCAAGCGTCTCCATTGTAACTTGTTTTTTAGCTAATAATTTTAACGTATCTATAAAATATTTAGACGCCTTCCACCATATATAAACTGTTCTTAATGGGAGTGGAATAAATAATTTTGATACTGTTCGCCAAAATACCGCATCCGCTATTATCGTATAAGGTATTTCCTCAGCTTTTAAAACTGGATTTTCGTAACAATCTCTAATTTGCTCTACATCTATAAGTTCTAAAAATTTCTTTAGACACTCATTTTGATTAGTTTTGAAAATAACAGCAAAAGTATATTCATCTTGATAAAACTCTACTTTGTTTATGCTTTGAATCTTTTTCGCTTGTTTTTTAAAATATGCTTTTACATCTGGCGTTAGGCGAAAATTCGCTCTAATTCTCGCTCTCCCGCTCGATAGATGCAATATTTTAAATTCCATATTATTTTTCCTCTAATTCTAATAAATTACTTTCTTTCTTCTCTTTATCATATAAATCTTTAGCATCTGCAACTACATCGTCAGCATGTTGCTTAATATTAGAAATAGTTCCTTCTACTTCATCTTTTGCTTTATATAATTTTGATAAAACTACTGAATAACCTTTTTTAGCATCTTTGCTTGATAATAATTTAAGCCCTACTGTTCCAAAAGCTACTCCTCCTGCAAAAACTCCTGGTGTTTTTAATGTTGCTTTAGCAACTTTTAATAATTTGATTGACATATTTAAATACTCCTTTTTTATATTTTGCTATAGCTAAATTATAACACCTTGAATATTATATGTAAATTAATCAACAATCTCATTCTAATACTATAATTTAATGAACCTAAAAGATTATTTATGTTATAATAACTATGTTAAAGAATAATAAAGTAATTATAACGCAAATATGATTATATCGATTATTTTTAAGCCACTAAACAATTAGATTAACAAGTAAGGAGCAACTTATGATTTACATTATCGGTCTTGGACCTAACAATAGTTCAAATATTAAAGAAAATATAAAGAACCTATTACTAGAAAATAAAACTGCCAAAGTTATCGCCCGCACAAAAGAACATCCCGCAATTTCTTTTTTAGAAAGTAATAATATTCCTTTTGAAACATGTGATAGATTTTATACGGAAAATGAAAATTTTGAAAACACTTATAACAGTATTACTAATTATATTTTAGAACAAGCTAACTCACAAGATGTTATGTATCTAGTCCCTGGTCATCCTATGGTTGCCGAACTAACTACTCAACTACTTATTAAAAGTGGCAAAGATATTAAAATCATCGGTGGAGAAAGCTTCTTAGATTCTTGTTTTAATGCGGCTAAGTTTGACCCTGTAGAAGGTTTCACCCTGTCTGACGCTACAAATTTAGATAGTTTAAAACAAATCAATCCATTAAATCATAATTTAATTACTCAATGTTATGATGATTTAACAGCGGCTAATGTTTCTAATGAACTATTTGCTTTCTATCCATTTGACCATGAAGTGACAGTAATCGAGCAAGCTGGGGATGATAATGAAAAAATCTATACTTCTCCGCTTAATGAACTTTCAGCTACTGTAGGTGAGGAAGTTAATAATCTACGCGCATTATATATTCCACCATTAAATAATATAAGCTACAATATTAAGTCATATACTAAGGAATTCGATGAAAATGTAGAAATTACAGAAGGTGATTTAATTCAAAAATTAGAGTTATTAACTAAAGAGTTAAAAGATAATTCTGAAAAAGCAGAAGACTATACTCTTGATAACGCCAAAACACTGGCTAAGATTATTAACACAGCCCTTGATTTTACAATTGCCTGCGATAATTTCTACGAATTAAACGATATAATAATCAATATGAAAGAAGATCGCGACAATGGATAAGGTACTTGCGTTTAGTAAAGAATTATTAAAAGAAGTTATCGATAAAAACTCTATAGTTGTCGATGCTACAGCGGGAAATGGTAATGATACATTATTTTTAGCGAAAACTTCGGCCAAAAAGATATTCGCATTTGATGTCCAAAACCAAGCTATAGCTAATACTAATACCTTATTAGAGAAACATAATCTTGCTGATAAATGCGAGGTCATCCTTGATTCTCATGAAAATTTCGATAAATATATCGAAGAAAGTATTCAGGCGGTAATTTTCAACTTAGGCTATCTGCCAAATGCCGACCACACTATAACTACAAAAGCGGAAACTACATTAAATACTATAAATAAGTTTATTACTAAATTAAACATAGGCGGACGCATCGTTATAGTCGTCTATTGGGGGCATGAAAATGGTAAACTTGAAAAAGAAGCTCTCCTAAACGAATTGAGCCAACTAGATCAAAAAGAGATAGAAGTATTAGTATATCAGTTTATCAATCAAAAAAATAATGCACCTTTTGTTATTGCCTTAGAAAAAAGAAAGGATATTTTATGCGAGAAATAGAAATAGAATTTAAAAACTTATTAACTGAAAATGAGTACAATAACCTATACACTTCATTAAATTTAGAAGATAGACCTCAAATAATAAATAAAAACTTTTATTATGATGATGCTAATGAAAGCTTAAAAAAAGCTAACTCAGCACTTAGAATTCGCTACACTAATAATAAAAATGAAATGACTTTAAAAATAAAAGGGTCTAAACAAAATGTAGAGATAAATATACCTTTAGATAAGTCTTTCCCTAAAGAACCAACCGTACTTCCAATAGTACCTAATGAAATAATAGCAGAATTAGAAAACATCGATGTTCAAATAAAAACTCCTATGCTTACTCAAAAAATCGAAACTATAAGATATGAACTACCTTATAAAAGCGGTTTGTTAGTTGTTGATAAAACAACATTTTTAAATGATATAGTCGACTATGAACTTGAGTTTGAAGTAAAAGACTACAACATTGGTTTAGAAGAGTTTAAGACGTTATTAAGCGAGTTTAATATCGAAGAAAGAAAAGCTAAACCAAAAATAGCACGAGCTATGGAATATAGTAAAAAATATTTTCAACTGCTAAATTAAATAAAAAAAGCCTCAAATATAGAAAATCTATATTTGAGACTTTTTTTATTATAATCTTTGTCTAGCATCTAAGCTACGTCTTAATGCTCCACCTATAGAGTTAATGCATAATACAATAACTAAAATAGCTAGCGCTGCTGGTAGCCAGATGTACATTTTGTTTACAAGTACGTCTGCATCTTTCGCATATGATAACATAGTACCTATACTTGGTGTTCCTGCAGGAAGTCCGAATCCAAGATATGTTAAACCTACCTCGATACCCATATTAGCCGCTAATGATAATGTAGCTTCTACAACGATAATAGAACTAATATTTGGTAAGATACCTTTTAACATAATTTTCCAATCAGGTGTTCCCATTGTTTTTGATGCAAGAACATAGTCACGACGAGATTCAGATAATGCTTTACTACGTACAAGACGCGTAGAACTCATCCAAGCGAATGCTGATAAGATAAAGATAAATAATCCAATACCATAATCACGTTTAATACTTACGAATACGATAATTACCATAAGTACTGGAATAATTACCATAAAGTCTACAAAACGCATAACTAAGTTATCAACACGACCACCATAGTAAGCAATAACTAGCCCAACCATAGTACCAAAAGTAATAGTTATAAATGTTACTGCAACGGCGATAAGGATTGAGTTAAGCATCCCCATCATTAGCCATCCAAATACTGAGTGACCACCTACGTCAGTACCAAGTAAGAATCCATCTTCACCTGGTTTTAAGAAAATATTTAATAAATCTACATCAAAGTATGATTTATAATCTCCACTTATACGAATATAAATATTAAAACCTACTACAAACACTAAAATAGCACTTAATGTTATTAAAGCTGCAAATGCACCTTTATCTTTTTTAAATTCACGAGCCACAACTGAAAAACCAGACGGAGTTTTAGTTGTAACTTTTTCTTCTTTTGCTTTTGTCATTGTTCAACTTCCTCCTAGTCTAATTTAATACGTGGGTCAACGATTGCCATAATAATATCACTTAACATACTACCTAGTAATGTCAAGAATCCTGAGAATAACATAAGCGTTGTTACAACACTATAGTCTCTATCTTGGATACTTTGGTAGAATAGTTGCCCCATTCCTGGATATCCGAAAATTGTTTCTACGAAGATACCGCCACTGAAAAGTCCAGTAATAGAGAATCCGAAGAATGCAGCAATCGGTAAAATAGAGTTTCTAAAGATATGTCCTGAGTAAACTTTTTTAACAGGTACACCTTTAGCACGAGCTGTTTTTACATAGTCACTTTGTTTTGCATCAATAACTTCATTACGTAAGTATTGAACTGTTGATACCGTTGATAATAACGCTAAACAAATACCAGGTAAAATCAAGTGCTGGAGTTTATTGATATAATACGCAAATGTTCCAGGATCTAGGTTTACATCAACTGATCCACTTGTTGGGAACCATCCTAATCCAAATCCAAACACCGCGATCATGAATAAGTATAATACGAATGATGGAATAGCTAGGAAGAAGAAGTTGTAGAAGTTTACAAACTTATCAAATTTAGAACCATTATAACGACCAGCGTACATTCCCATTGGAATAGCAACAGCATACATTAACACTGCAGTAAATAATGATAAGTTGAATGTATTGAAAATTCTTTCTCCTAAAAGCGTACCAACCGATTTACCAGTAGTATAACTTAGTCCAAAGTTCCCGTGGAAGAAATTAGAAAGCCATGTTAAATATTGTTTATACCATGGTTCATAGAATCCACTTGCACGACGAATCGATTCAATTTGTTCTTGAGAAATTTTTGGATTTTCTGCAAGACCACCGAAAGGATCCCCAGGCATTAATTTCGCAAGACCGAATACCAGAATACTAAGGATGAATAGCTGTGGTATCATTACTAAAACACGTTTTAAAACTACTTTCCACATTATGCTTCTCCTCCTTTCATGGCAACGTAGTGAGTATCCGTTAATTTTTTAAGTGGATAAACTCTTCCTTCTTTATCGAAATAATCATTATAGTTTTCTTCATATTCTTTTTCAACAGCTTTTCTTATTTTAATAACTTCTTTTGCTTTATCTAAGTTAGTACTTGGAATAGCTGCGATAAGACGTTTTGTATAAATATGTTGCGGATTATTGTAAATATCTTCACGTGTTCCACGTTCTACAATACGTCCACGATACATAATGTAAATATAATCACACATATGTTTAACAACACCTAAATCATGTGAAATAAATAGGTAACTTATATTAAATTCTCTTTGAATCTTTTTCATAAAGTTAAGTACTTGCGCTTGAACTGATAAGTCAAGAGCTGATACAGGTTCATCCGCAACGATTAAGCGAGGATTACATGCAATAGCACGTGCAACACCAATACGTTGACGTTGACCTCCAGAGAATTCAAATGGGTATTTATACAATGATTCTTCACCCATACCTACAATATTTAGAAGTTCTAAAACACGTTTTCTAGTATCTTCTTCTGAAAGATTTTCAAAATTGATAATAGGTTCAGAAATAATGTCAATAATACGTTTTTTAGGGTTCAAACTAGACATTGCATCTTGGAAAATCATTTGAACATCACGATTATATTTAAGTTTTTTACGAGCTGATTTTTGAGTAACATCTTCGTCTTTATAGATAATGTGTCCATCAGTTGCTTTTTCAAGACCTAGAACAACTTTACCTACTGTTGTTTTACCACTACCACTCTCTCCAATAAGACCATAAGTCTTACCTGCTTCAATTTCAATATCTACACCATCTACTGCATGTACGTAATCTTTTATAGTATTGAAAAATCCGCCACGAATGGGATAGTGGACTTTTAGATTTTCAACTTTAAGCATTAGTTCTCCTCCCCTTCAAAAATAAAATCTTTATAACATGTACATCTTACGTGATGCCCTTCTTCTACCTCATGTAAAGTAGGTTCTTCTTCATGTGAGTGTTTTTCAACCCAAGGTATTCTGTCCGCAAAACGACACCCTTTTCTATCAAGATCCTTGATAGATGGTACCATACCTTGAATTACATATAAATCATCGTCATTCTCTTCTCCATCAAATTGCGGAATACTTCTTAGTAAACTACGTGTATATGGGTGTTGTGGATTTTTAAATATTTGCTCTGCAGTACCAAGTTCCACTACTTCACCAGCATATAACACCGCTACTCTATCCGCCATCTCAGCTACAACACCAAGGTCATGAGTAATTAAAATAATACCAGCATGCATTTCTTCTTGTAATCCTTTAATAAGGTCAAGAATTTGCGCTTGGATAGTAACATCTAGCGCCGTTGTAGGTTCATCCGCAATAAGAACGCTAGGTTTACAACTCATAGCCATCGCTATCATAACACGTTGACGCATACCACCTGAAAGTTCATGTGGATATTGTTTAGCACAACGCTCTGGATTAGGAATACCAACTTGCGTTAATAATTCGATAACACGTGCACTACGTTCTTCAGCACTTAATTTTGTATGATAGATAAGCGCTTCTTCAATTTGTTTTCCAATTCTGTGTAGTGGGTTTAATGAAGAAAGTGGGTCTTGGAATATCATTCCAATATCCTTTGTTCTAATTTCATTCATTTCATCTTCGCTAAGATCTAATAAATTTTTTCCCTTAAAAATGATTTCTCCAGTAGACCTCGTTAAGTTTTCATTGTGAAGTCTCATAACTGTAGTTGCTAAAGTTGATTTACCACAACCACTCTCTCCTACTATAGCAAGCACTTCATTTCTATAAAGATCTAAGCTAACTTTATCAACAGCGTTAAAGTAATCATCTTTAATTCTGAATGCTGTTTCTAAATTTTTAATCTCTAATAGCTTTTCCATTCGCCAAACTCCTTCCAAAAATAACCAGTATTTACTATATAAATACTTTCCATTAAGACATCCATTTATTTTTAATATTGCTATAAAACTAAACAATTCGATGATTATGTATAATCTCTTTGTTTATATTGCTCTAAAAATAAATATAACATATTAATATCTTAAAGGATTTTTCGATAAAATGCAATAAAAAAATTAAAATTTCAGTCAAAAAAACTAGAATTTTCTGAAAATTCTAGAGTAAACGTTTTCTTTTTAAGAAAATTATTACCAAATTATTAGATATCTTTAAAATATTGTATATACATATCAACCGATTAATATTTTTATTCTAGACGACAAAAAATAGCTATTTTTTTAACACCCTCAGTATTTCAAAAAATAGCTATCATTTTATTCGTAAATCAAACTAGATATACTTATAACAACAAACTAATAATAATTTACTTTCTATATTGTTATATTTCAAGTAATTTTGTAGGGATTACCGGATCTGTATCCATTATTACTATCTTATTATTACAATCAATAGAATTATTCCCTTCTAACACACAGTCAATATCTTTGTTTTTAAGAGTCATATCAGCAGACATTCTAGCAAGCTCTTTTGTATTATTTTGCTCACTTAGGTGTGCTAAAAAGACATTTTTAGTGTTATCTCCTACTATCTTAGTTAAATAATTGGCAGAATCGTTATTTGATAAATGCCCCTTATCTGATAAAATACGTTGTTTTGTAACCCATGGATATGGTCCACTTAACAGTACATTTTCTTCATGGTTACTTTCATACACTATTGTATGGGAGTCTTTTATATAGTCTATCATTTTATCCGATACATATCCTGTATCTGTAAGAATACTCACCCTCTTACCTTCGCACTCAAAAGTGTAGAACTGTGGGTTGGCGGCATCATGACTTACTCCAAAACTATTGACGACTACATCATCAAAAATTTTACTTTCCTCTTTTTCAAAGTGAAATTTAAGATCACTTTTTATCTCGCCAACCTTTTGCATATTATCCCAAGTTAACTTGTTCGCATAAACTGGAATATTATATTTACGTGCAAGTACACCAATACCTTTTATGTGATCTATATGTTCATGTGTTACAAATATAGCATTAATATCTTTTATATCTCGATCAATTTGCGCTAAGTTTTCTGTTATTTTTTTGCCAGTTAGTCCTGCATCTACTAAACATTTAAAATTATTATGTTCTAAGTAAATACTATTTCCACTACTACTACTGGCTAATACCGATAATTTCAAGTGACACCTCCACACTAAAACTTTTACTGCTATATTATATCACTTTTTAAGGCAAATTTTAAGATAAAAAACTTTAGTTTATCAAAAGTATTCTTTCTATGATTAGTTTATCCATTTTACTTTATAGACACTAGATTTTCGAAGATACCTTCCTTATCATTAAAAAATATCACCAAAGATTATTTCCTTGGTGATATTTATTAATAATATTACTTACTATTCTTTTGCTGATAATGCTGCCATAGTAATGTAGTTATACGGCTTGTTAAAGTGTGGTAGGAAGAAAATATCTGTAAGAGCAAGTTTTTCGATAGTTACTTTCTCTTGAATAGCTAATGAGAATAAGTGGATTCCCATTGAAATATCTTCTTTAGATGCAATTTGAGCTCCTAAAATTACACGACTATCTTTATCGTATACTATTTTGATTTTTACTTCATGGTTATCATGTTCAATAAATTCTGGTTTTTGTAAGTCTGTGTATTCTGTTACAGCTGCATTATAGCCAAAACGTTTTGCTTTTTCTAATGTTAAACCAGTAGATACCATCTTCAGGTCATAGATACAAATACCATTTGAACCTTGAACACCTGCTGATTCAACTACATCTCCATTACCTCCAGCATTTAGAGCTGCAACTAATCCAGTACGAACAGCGTTAGATGCTAAAGCAATGTAGTTTGTGTCTCCAACTGCGTTATCATATACAGTTGCACAGTCTCCAATAGCATAAACGTCTTTTATACTTGTTTCTTGTTTTTTATTTACTAAGAATGCACCATTACGGAATAATTCAATTTTCCCATCACCTAATGCAGTGTTCGGACGGAAACCTACAGCTAATACAACCATATCTACATCAAATGTTTCTTTATCTGTAATTAATCTTTCAACTTTACCGTCACCTTCAATAGCTTCTACTTTTTGTCCAAATGCTAATTTAATACCGTGATCTTCTAGATTTTTCTTCATTAAGTCTGAAAATTCAGGATCATAGTATCCAGCAAGACATGTATCTACTATATCTACTACAGTTACTTCTTTTCCTAAACGTTCAAAAGCTTCCGCAAGTTCTACACCGATATAACCTGCACCTACTACAGCTACACGTTTGATATCTGGGTTAGCATTAAGTTTATTAATAACTTCTTCAGAGTTTTGGTATAACTTAACGAACTGTAAGTTCTCTAATGTAGCTTTAAATTCACGATTTCCTGGTACGATTTCTGCTCCTTTAATTGGAGGTAAGATAGGTGTTGATCCAGTCGCAAATATTAACTTATCGTAACTTTCAACATGTTTTGTTTTTCCATCTAATAATACGTGTACTTCCTTTTTATCATAATCAACAGATTCAACAGGAGAGTTCATATAAACTTTTGCCCCTGCCTCTTCTAAAGATTCTTTACTAGCATAAAATAATCCTTCTGGACCTGAAATTTGTTTTCCAATCCATAAAGCCATTCCACATCCTAAAAATGAAATATTTGAGTTTTGGTCAAAAACTACCACTTCATTTTTATCGCCATATGTTGCTAAAATTTTGTTAACACATGCTGTTCCTGCGTGGTTTGCTCCTACTACTACTATTTTACTCATTAATTTGTTCCTCTTTTCATTAAATTTCTGATATCAATTATCATTACCAGTATTTTATATTTATAAAAATTAAAAATCAATTCATTTGCTCATGAAAATAGTAAAAAATTTTACTTTTTAATTTTAATATATAAGCTGTAAAAAAAAAGTTTTTGTTAGGAGGAAAGATGCAAGAAATATTTGCGAAGTATGGAAGTACTATTGGTTTGGTAGTTCTTTGGATAGGTGTATTTTACTTTTTACTTATTAGACCTAATAAGAAAAGACAAAAAGAACAACAAAATCTACTTAACTCTTTAAAAGAAGGAACAGAAGTTATAACTATTG
>ERZ772966.104-NODE-104-length-34041-cov-21.972283_pt1 | contig 34041 bp, 29 predicted proteins | sample MGYA00580680_ERZ772966 | MGnify/ENA primary metagenome ERZ772966 (study PRJEB29015, sample SAMEA2738055) | human oral metagenome | biome: human oral; feature: human-associated habitat; material: saliva | place: China | collected 2225 ...
CCGTTCCGCGCTCCGCACTGCGTTCCCTCGAGGTGACGCCCGCGTCGCTGCGCAAGGAACCGGCCCGCGTTGACGAGGACGAGCACGGCGAACGCATCGACCCACTCATCGTCGCCTCAATGCGTCGTTACCGTCTTCGCTCGGCGTCCACGGCCGTTGGCCTCCTCGTCCTCACCTCGATCCTGGCGGCCCTCCAGTGGTGGGGGTCGAGCAGCGGACTCGTTGGCGGCGCGTGGGTCTCGCTGCCCGCTTCATGGACCGACCTGTGGAACGCCGCGTGGTCCGGATGGATCCCCGGCGGCGACGGATACGCCGGGGGCGCTGACCCCCTGACGATCCTTCTGGCCCTGCTGAGCGCACCCGCAGCGCCCCTGGGAGTCACGCCCGGCGCCGTCGCGACCTTCCTGCTTGTCGCTTCCTCGCCCTTGGCCGCGATGGCTGCGTGGGTACCCACTCGCTCCCTGAGTTCGTCGCTGCGGGTCCGATTCCTGGTCTCCCTGGCCTGGGCGCTCGCACCCGCCCTCCTGATGAGCGCGACGCACGGCGTCCTGGCCGGCGTGCTCGCCCATGTGGCCCTGCCGATAGTGGCGGCCTACTGTGCGCCCGATGCTCGTCCGCTTCGCGTGGACGGCGCATCCGGCGTCACCGATGCACCCGTTCACCCGCGCGGCGCGAATGGCGGCTGCGCAGCCCTGGCGATTCTCGTCCTCGCCTGTTGCGCGCCCATCGCCGTGGTGCCGTGCCTCCTCGCCGTCGTGTGGCGCTCGCGCCGGCGTGCCCTCGTCGCGCTTCCCGCCGCCCTCGTGTGCGCCCCCACCTACGTCTCCGTCCTCGCTCAGCCCTCGGCGTGGCCGGCCTTCCTCTCAACGACCGGTGGCGTGCACGCCTACACGCGCGCCCCCTCGTGGCTGGCCCTGATCGGCCTGCCGGCCGCCCCCCAAAGTGTCCTCGAGGGGGGCGTGCTGGGCGCTCTTGGCGCTAGCGTCCTCCTCCTCGCGGTCCTCGCCGTCGCGCGTCACCGCTCGCGCTCACTCGGTGCCCTCGCGTGCGCCGCGCTCGTGGCCGCCGCAGCCGGGTGGGCTGCCTCGCACGTCGGCGTCGGCCTCGACGGCGCCTGGGTGGCCCCGGCCTGGACGTCCCCGGCTCTGTCCCTGGCCTACGGCTTCCTGCTCCTGTGTGCAGCTCGCGTCGGCCAGGCGATCTCGACTGACGAGGCCGTGGCCGCGTGGGACGGCCCCCGCTCCCTCGCGCTGCGCGCTTCTGGGGCCCTCGGCGCGCTCGCCCTCCTCGCTGTGGGCGCCACGCAGGCTACGGCTGCCTTCGCGGCCCGCGGCGACGCCTCCCAGACCCCGACCTACGTGCTCGCCCAGCGCGAGACGATCTCGCCGATGGGGACGCCCATCGTCTCGGCGGTCGCCTCCCAGGCCCAGCGTTCGCCTCGCGCCGGACGCATCCTCGTCCTGGACGGCGATCCCACCAACGGGACGGTCGACGCCTCCCTGTGGCGCGGTACCGGTGTGTCCCTGACGGACTCCTCTCCCTCCGTGCGCGCGCTCGCCCTCGCGCAGGCCCGGCGCGGCGCGGCCACGGGCACGCTGAGCGACCCGGCCACGGCCTCGCTCGCGCAGGCCGCCTACACGCTGGTCGTCTACCCCGACGACGCCACCGTGGACGTCCTCGCCGCCCACGACGTTGACACGATCCTTGTTCCCCTCGGAGCCAGCGGCGCCCAGGCTCTCGCCTTCGGCCTCGACCGAGCGGCCGGACTGGAGAAGGTCGGCGACACCAACTCCGGCACGGTGTGGCGCGTGCGCCCCGACGCGACCACGCCCTCGCGCGTGCGCGTCGAATCCCCCGCAGGGGTCACCAGCCCCGTGGGTGCCTCCCAGCTTCGCGTCGACGGCGACGTTAACGCCATCGGCACCCTCGTCCTGGCCGAACGGGCCGACTCGGGCTGGCACGCCTTCGTCGACGGCGTTCCCCTGGCCGCCACCGAACCGGTCGACGGGTGGGCCCAGGCCTTCGACATGCCCGCTGCCGGCCACCTCACCGTCACCTACGGCGCCTGGTGGACTATTCCCTGGCGCATCGGCTCGGGCATCTGCCTGGTCATCGCAGCGGCCAGCGCCCTATCCGTGTGGAGGAAGAGATGAACGTGCCCCGGATTGCGTCCCTGGGCGCCGTCGCGGCCGCCGCGCTTGGAGCCGTTGTCCTCGCGTCGGGCTCCCTGCTGATCGACTCCGCTCCCACAAGCATCGACGGAAGCCCCCAGAGCGCCCATCCCTCGCAGGTCCAGCTCGCGTGCCCCTCCGGCCTCGTCGACCCCTTCAAGACGACGAACGTCGCGACCGCGACCACCTGGTCCTCCCTATCGCACACCCCGATCAGTCCGGCCCCCGCTTCCGTGACCGGCAACGGCGGCGTCATTCCGACTGCTCTGACCCTCGCCGGGCAGGGCGGCGGTGAACTCGCCGGGCTTAGCGCCGTCGGATGCGCCGCCCCGCGCACCTCCCAGTGGATCGCCACGGGCGCCACCACCTCCGGCGCAGACATGGTCCTGATCCTGTCCAACCCCGGTCCCACCGCCTCGGTCGTGAGCGTCGACGGCTACGGAGCGACCGGCCCCCTGAACGCCGCCCCGCGTCAGGTGACCGTCGCCGCCGGGACCACCGTGTCAGTGCTGCTGGCCGGATGGTTCCCCGACGAGAACTCCCTCGCGGTTCACGTGCAGGCTGACGGTGGAGGAATCGCCGCCTGGGCCCAGGCCTCGCTCATGAACGGAGAGATCCCCCAGGGCACGACGCTGGCCTCGGCAGTCGTCCCGGCGACCACCCAGACGATCCTCGGAGTCGACCCCTCGGGAACCTCCCTCCTGCGCCTGGTCGCCCCCTCGGGCGAAGCACACGTGAGCGTGTCCGTCGCGGACTCCGACGGCGTGCACCCCCTCGGCGGCGGGCAAGCGACGGTGGCCGAGGGCAGCACCCTCGAGATGCCCCTCGACGGCGCCTCCAAGGACTCCACGCCGATCGCCCTCATTGTGACCTCTGATCGGGAGATCGTCGCACAGACGACCACGATCACGCTGGGCGCCCCGTGGGCCGAACGCGCGAACGCGTGGATCATGCGCTCGAGCGCCACGCCCGCCACCTCGCTGACGCAGGCGGACATCCCCGGCCGACGAGCCCTGGAGTCCATGGCGACCCAGGTGCTGTCCGCCTCGCCGATCCGCGACACGTCCGTGGCGACGGACTCCGGGGTGAGCGCGACGCGCGCCAGCCTGCTGCTCTACGCACCCCCCATCGACGCCGAGGACCCCCAGCGAGGCAGCGACGCGCAGTCCGCGGCGCCCGCGCCCACGGCGACTCCGAACATCTGGGCCTCACCCTCACCCGCAGCAACGACGGCACAGTCCGGTGACCAGGGCACCGCCCAATCCACCGGCACCAGCCCCTCCACCCCCGGAGCGCTCACGGTGAGCGTCGGTGGACGCGCCGTGTCGATCGCCCCCGGAGTGCCCACCCTCGTCGAGCTACCCGAGGAAGCCGCTCAGATCAGCGCCGCTTCCCCCATCCAAGCCGCCGTCGTCATCTCCGCGGACACGGCCGTCGGGCGCATGACCACGACCTGGAACGTGGGCACCGAAGGCATCAGCGCGGTGAGCGGGTCCATCCGCACCAACAACTGACGAGGCACCCACGCGCCCAGATCGCCTTCGATCAGCGAGGCGGCTCGCGCAACAATGCCGCCGCCTCAGCGCATCGCATCATCAATCTCATCCGGCGGCAGCGCCAGGATATGACTGATCCGCTCCACCAGGACCCGGCGCGTCACCGCGCCCACCTCCTCGGGCGGACAGCGCAGCGTAATGGGCAGGCGATACACGACAATCCGGTCGTGCAGGCCCCGGCGTCGATCCGCCGGAAAGATGCGGGCCACGACGACGTTGTGAGACTCCCAAGAGGCGGGATTCGACGGGGGAACGTCCTCGACCGCGAACTCGATTGTCGCGACCTGCGGCCAGCGGCCAATCAGCTCCGACACGAGCTCGCCGACCATCAGATCAAAGTCCTCCCGGCGCGTGCGCCAGGCTGGAGTTCCCGGGAAAAAGAGGGGACCGCGAGGACCGCGACCATGCCGGTCGCGGCTCGAAACATGGCGTCGGCTCGCAAACACCCCACCAGGGTAGGTCCACGGTGTGCTGGAGCGCGCGATGCGGGCACAGAGTGTCGTACTCTTAGGGGCGTGATTGCCCAACGACACTGCTCGAAGCCCGGCTGCTCAACCGTCGCCGTCGCAACCCTCACCTACGATTACCGTGACTCCACGGTCGTCGTTGGCCCCCTCGCCACCGTCGCTGACCCCAACTCCTACGATCTATGCGACGAACACGCGCAGAACCTGAAGGCACCCCTGGGCTGGCAGGTGGTGCGCCTGGCCACCACCTTCGAGCCCGCACCGCCCTCGGGCGACGACCTCGCGGCCCTCGTCGACGCCGTCCGCAGGGTCGCCCAAGAGGCCCAGCAGGCCCCGGCCTCGGCCCCCGACGCGCGCGCTGCGCGCAACGGTCCCTACGGGTCGGCGCGCTCCGTGGGAAGCCCCGACACCTCCAGCCCCCTGGATCCCTCCAGCCCCTATGCGCGCAGACGCGCCCAATTCACCGTCGTCGACGGCGAGGAGGGGGCCGACCAGGACTGAGCGCTACAGGCCGAAGCGGGGCTTTGTCGCCTCGTGGAAGCGCTGCGCGCCCCGCTGGCGCCGCTCGATCTCGCGCGTCCACTCCCGATCCCTGCGTGCCACCAGCACGGCGGCAATCACAAGCTCAGGGTGAAGCCCCTCGGGCAGGGGAGTCTGGACGCGCCGCGACAGGCGCTGCGCGAGCGAGGCCGCGACCTGGCCGCGCAGCTGCCTGTCGATGGATCGGTTCGTGCCCAGGAATGCGCGGGCCTCGGCGACAAGCTCATCGTCCAGGGGCAGGATCGTCGCGGTGGCAGCCCACGCCTCAAGCCCCGGAGGCATCACGAGGGGCGGATAGAAGACCGCGGAGCCCTGCGAACACACCATCGTTCCGGCCGCAAGGTCACCCAGGCGCTTGCCCTTGGAACTCAAAAACTCCGCGGCGAGGGCGATGGCCCCGAGGCTCATCCAGTTGTCCACGATCCCCACCCCGACGCGAACCGCGCTGTGGCGTGCCGTGATCGGGCCGCCGTCGTCGCGCACGACGCGCAGGTTCATCGCCCACTTACCCAGTGACCGTCCGCCGGTGGCGACCTCGACCGCGAAGGGGACGAAGAACAGGGTGGCCGATATGAGGGCAATGAGGAAGATACGCAGAGCCGACTCCGAGTTACCCGACCAGGTTTTAAAAGCTACCAACAAAATGATGAGCATGGCCCCCGCATACGTCGTGCCGTCGATCGTGGCGGAGGCGATCCTCTCCATCGGGGAGGCGGGAGTGACGTCCAGCGTCACCGCCTCACCGGTGCGGACGTAATCATTGTGAAAGTCGCTCGACTCGATGCGTTGCGCGCTCATATGTGACACGCTAGTCCAATGGACATCGACGTGCTGCGGGTGAGCGGAAAAAACCAGTGGAAACGCCTCGACGAGCTGACGCGCGCCCGTTCGCTGAGTGGAGAAGAGATCGATGAACTCGATCGCCTCTACCGCAGCGCCACCACTGACCTGGCGCGCGTGCGCACGGTCAGCCCCGACCCCGACGTCATCGCCGAGCTCTCCCGCATCCTGTCCGCCGCCCGAGGACGTCTGGCGGGCACCGGCGGCCTCACGGGCGCGGTCATCGCCCGCTTCTTTGTTGTCTCCCTCCCCCTGGCGCTGTACCGCATCCGTTGGGCGATCCTGGGGGTGATGGCTGTTTTCATCCTGCTGAGCGCGATCCAAGCCCACTACCTGATGGTCACACCCGACGCCATGAACGAGCTGGGCAGCCCTGAGAGGCTGCGCAACTACGCGCAAACCGACTTCGTCGAGTACTACAGCCAGGACACGCACGCGGAATTTGGCATGTCCGTGTGGGCGAACAACGCCTGGATTGCGCTGCGAGGCATCGTCACCGGCATCACCGGTTTCTACCCGCTCAGGATGCTGTGGGCCAATGCCGTCTCCTTGGGAACCTCCGCAGCGGTCGTCATCACCTACGGGGGAGCGTGGCACTTCTTCCGTTTCATCCTGCCCCACGGGGTTCCCGAGCTGACGGCGGTGTTTATATCGATCGCGGCCGGGCTGCGGATCTTCTGGGCGCTCTTGGTGCCCGGTCCCGCGACGCGATTCCAGGCCATTGGGCAGGCGGCACGATCCGCGATGACCGTGGCGGTGGGCTGCGCGATCCTGCTAGCGGGCAGTGGTTTCCTGGAGGGCTTTGTGACGCCCTCCAACCTGCCCGACGCCGTAAAGATTTCCCTGGGCGTCCTCCTGACGGCTGCGAGCTGGGCCTACATCCTCATCCTCGGGCGCCGCGCCGATCGTGCCGGGCAGAGCTCCGACGTCGGCACTGACGCGGGCTACTATCAGCCGGTCTCCGGCTAGGCCTCTACTCTGCTCCTAGAGGCGCCCGCTCTTCTTCAGCTCGATGTAGCGGTCAGCGGTGCGTGCGGGCAGCAGGTCGGCGGAGGCCTGGAGCGTGAGGGCGCCGGCGAGGCGCACATCGGCAGCCCCCGCCTCGTCCGAGCGCTGGGAGAGGGCCGCGGAGGCCGCCAAGAAGACCTCCTCGGCGTCCGCGCGGCCGCGGCGCGCGCGCAGCTCGTCCGGGTCGGTCGCCGAGGCCACGAGCACCGTGTGGCGCTCGGTCAGACGCGACAGTGCCTCTGTGAACTCGGTGTCCATGCCCGCGGGTGGGATCTTGGTGGCGATGACGACGAAAGCCGAGTGATGCACCGTCCGTTCGACTGTGGCCGCGACCTGAGCCCAGTCGGTCACGTCCAGGCGCGCAGAGATGTCCGTGAAAGCCTGCGCAAGCGTCTCGATGATCTTGGGGCCGCGCACGCCGGAGACGCGGGCGCGCACGCGCGAATCCGCGGCCACGACGTGGACTTTGTCGCCCGCTCGATCGGCGAGAGCGGCCAGGAGAAACGCCGTCTCAATGGAGGAATCCAGGCGCGGCGCACAGCCCAGGGCGATGGAATCCACTTCCATGCGCTCGGGGGCACCCAGCAGCGCCGACGCGGCGCGCCCGCAGTCTACGACGATGACGACGTGCCGGTCGCGTTCGGGACGCCACTGGCGCACCATGAGCTCTGGGGCGCGCGCCGAGGCCCTCCAGTCGATGTCGCGGGGGTCGTCGCCCAGGACATAGGCGCGCAGCGAATCGAACTCCGTTCCGGCACCGCGCAGCGTCGTCGGGGTGGTGCCCTCCAGCTCGTGCAGTCGGGCCAAGCGCGAGGGCAGCAGGACGCGCGCCTTGAATTCGGGCAGGACCGACAGCGTCAGGGGCGCCGCGATGGATACCTGGCGCGCGCCCAGGTGCAGCGGCCCCCAGGACCGGATCGTGACCACGTCCGCGTGACGGGTTCCGCGGCGCGTCGGCGACAGCGTCGTGGTGATCTTCTCGGAGGCTCGCCCACCGATGCTCACGCGGCGGCGCGGCGGCGAGGGGTGCAGGGAGGGAGGCCACGCGTCGCGCACGTCCAGGCTCATGCGCCGCTTCGTCGTGTTGGACAGGCGTAGCGTGGCCGTCGTGGTCTGGTCGGCGCGGATTGGGCCGGTCACCTCTCGTCTCAGACGCAGGGTGCGGGGTGAGGGGGCAGCGAGTGCGTCGAGCGCGCAGGTGGCGACGACGATGCCAAACCAGGCCCACGCGAAGGCCCGTGAGGGGGCGAACGCGAGCGGGACGAGCCCGACGAGGACGAGGAGCGCGCTGCGCGCCGAGACGATCATGGATGCCTCAGCGGGGGACGGGGGTCGCCGCCAGGACACCCGAGACGACGTCGGTAGCCGTGATGCCCTCGAGGTTAGCCTCGGCACGCAGCCCCAGGCGGTGCGCGAGGGTCACGGGCGCCATCGTCTTGACGTCGTCGGGGGTGACGAAGCCTCGGCCCTGCAGGAAGGCCCAGACGCGCGAGGTACGCAGCAGGGCGGTGGCGCCACGCGGGGAGACACCGAGGCGAACAGCGGGGGAGGTGCGCGTCGCGCGGCACACGTCGACCAGGTAGGCCATGACGGCGGGCGCGATCTCGACGCGCGAGGCGGCCTCGTGGGCGGCGTGGATGTCTGCTGCACCCGCGACTGGCCGGATGCCGGCCTCGGCCAGGGACATGGGGTTAAAGCCCGCCTGATGGCGTGCGACGATGTCAATCTCCGCCTCGCGCGAGGGCAAGGGCAGCTCGAGCTTGACGAGGAAGCGGTCCAGCTGGGCCTCGGGCAGCGGGTAGGTGCCCTCGTACTCGACGGGGTTCTGGGTCGCGATCACCATGAAGGGGTCGGGCAGGGCGCGGGTCGCGCCGTCGATGGAGACGGTGTGTTCCTCCATGGATTCCAGGAGCGCGGACTGGGTCTTGGGGGGTGTGCGGTTGATTTCGTCGGCGAGGAGGAGATTCGTGAAGACGGGGCCTTCACGGAAGACAAACTCGGAGCGCCCCGCGTCCCACACCATCGAGCCGGTGATGTCGGCGGGCATCAGGTCGGGGGTGAACTGGATACGCGCCATCTCGACGTCGAGGGCGCGCGAGAGCGTGCGCACCAGGAGAGTCTTGGCGACGCCAGGGACGCCCTCCAGCAGAGCGTGCCCGCCCGCGACGAGGGCGACGATGAGGCCTGTGATCGCGCCGTCCTGGCCGACGACGGCCTTGCCGATTTCGGCCTTGAGCGCCAGGAGAGCACCCTGCGTGTTCTTCTCGGAATCGTTCAGGGACCTGCCCGACCAGCCTTCGCCCGTGGGGGCGGTGAACGCGGTCGGTGTCCCCTGGATGGGCGCGCCCTGGTTGGCGCCGCCTCGGGGTGCGTACCCGCCGGGAGGGGCCGCGGGGGCCGCCCCCATGGGACCGTATTGCGGGCTGGGCGTGGGGCCGGGGATGGGGCTAGTCATGGCGAATCTCCTTCTCGAGGGCGTCGAGGTCGTTGGCGAGTCGGACGAGTTCCGCTTCGGTGCTCGGGGGAGGCCCCCACAGCGCCGTCTCGTAGCGGGAGGGGGGCAGGCCTCGCTGGTTGATGGCGCGAACCAGCGCATCGCGGTCGGCGCTGTGCGGGACCCCGAGCGTGGAGGCGATGGCCGAGGCCGTGGCGGAGCGCAGGGCCGTGGCCGCGTGCGCGTAGGAGCGCTGGGATCGCATGAGTCGCGCCTTACCGACGAGGGTCTCCGCCGCCGGAACCTCGACGGGCAGGCGCTCTGGTGTCAGGGGGCCGAGGCGCTTGCCGCGCGCCATGGCCGCCAGCAGGAAGGCACCGATCATCATGAGGAACGCGGGGGCCAGGTAGGGCGACTCGATGAGCGTGGTCTCCTCTTCCGACAGGGATTCGTCGGTGGTGGCGACGTACCAGGCGACCTTGTGGGTGCGGCCGATCGCGTTGAGGGCGAGCGCGGCGTTTCCCTCGTCCAGGATCGCGCGGTTGCGCACGCGCACCGAGTCGGGGATAACGGCGCGGAACCCGCCCGCGTCGGAACGCTCCGCGTAGGCGAACTCATGCCCGTCGGCGGTGAAGCACAGCTGCCACCCGGAGGCGTCTCCCGAGACCGTGTACTGGGAGGACGTCAGGGATCGCGCGCGGTTGGCCGCCTCGGAGGAACATCCAGGCGGGGTTCGCACGGAGTCTTTCCACACGCGCGAGGTGGTGAGCCCGTTCAGGTAGGAGGGAGAAGACCCGTACTCCTGCTCGAGCCCGATGTAGACGACGTTGGCCCGAGTGATGACCCCACCTCGCACCGAGGGAGACATGCGGGAGGGAAAGACGACAACGAGGGTCGTGTCCTCGTCCACCGTCATTGCCTCCCGCGCGGAGACCTCGCGCACCGAGACTCCGTGGCGCTCCAGCACCTGCGCCAGGGCGCGCGCCCCGTCTCCCAGAGGGTTGCGTATGCCCACAGGCGTGGAGTCAAAGCCTGCGCGAGGAAGAAGAGCAATCCCCACGCACACGAGGAGGAGGAAGGTGACAATCAAGATCGCCGGACGCGCCGCGCTCGCGCGTTCGCGCGCCGTCGGGCTCACGATGCGGACCTGCGCGGCTTTCATGCGTCCTCCTGGGCCCGTCGGCATGCATCCAGCACACGAGGCGTGAGCTCGCGCAGAGCGTCCACGTCCTCACGCGACACGGAGGCGTGGCCGTAGCGGACGCGGTCGAAAGTGCGGGCGTGGTGCCCGAGCTGTTGGCCGTACTCGGCGGCGAGTCGCGTCGCCGCGTCCGCGGCTTCCTTCGCCGTCAGGCCGGGCGTCGAGGAGACGACCTCAGCGGTGTCCAGCCCCAGGACCAGCAGGCGGTAGGACCACACGTAGGCCAGGTTCCAGTCCTGGGCCGCCACGGCCTCGTCCAGGGATGCGCGCACGTCCTCCTCGGTGGTCTCCTCCTCGAAGACGGAGTGCGAAGCGCGCGAACGCAGGCGAATCGGATTGAGGATCACCGCGATAACGATGGCCGCGAGCGCGATGATCCCCAGGATCATGATGACCAGCGAGATCGGAGGCGCGCCGGTGCCACTCCACGAGGTGGCATCCTCAAGTCCTTTGAAAAAGGACTTAATGAAGCGCGCGATGGGGTTTGAGTCGGAGTTATATTCCGCGCGCGACAATTCCTCGCTCAGCCAGGACTGAGCCTCGTCGTTGTCGGGCGTCAGGGGAGCGCCGCACGCGAACACGTGAGTCAACCCCCTTAGCCCTGGGAGGCCTGTGCGAGCACGAGGGCAAAGTTCTCCTTGCGGATCTTCTGGTCCACGTACATGAGCGTCTGATACGCCGACATGATCGGCACCACGAGGGAGTAGATGAGGGTCTGCAGGCCCGCGAGGACGACGATGAGCACGATGATGCCCCACAGAGAGTTAGGGTCGTCGAAGGAACCGGAGCTCAGGAACGCGAAGCCGATGCCCATGACGATACCGCTGATCAGCGTGCTGATGATGTTGACGATCACGCCGCACACGACGCCGATGAGGAGCACCCGGCCGAGCGTCGTCCAGAAGGCGCCGGCGGTCAGGGCCCACGAGCGTTTGAGGGACTGGACGGGGCCCTTGTGCTCGAGGACCGCGCAAATCGGAGCGTACAGGAAACGGACGGTCAGTGAGTAGGCCGCCAGCATGAGGGGGAATCCGATGAGGAACATGAGGCCGGCGAGCGAATCCGCGATGTCGGATTCGACGCTCCAGATCAGCGTGGTCACGAAGCCGACGGCCCACAGGATCATGGGGATGGCGAGGACGAGGAAGAGGAGGAAGGTCGTCCCGATCATCGACAGGAGGCGGCCCTTGACCATGGACCAGGCCTGGCCGAAGGTGATCTTCTTGCCGATCACCATCTGTGAGACCGTCGCGGACAAGACGCCGTTGAGCAATGCTCCTCCGAAGAAAGTCGCCAGGAAGAAGACCACGTAGCCCAGGAGGAGGGAGATCAGGGACAGGGAGGACGCGGCGAGGAGGCTATCGCTTGAGGCTTGCGGGTCAGATGTGGACTCGGTCAGAGAGATGAGCGAGTAGAAGGGCATGAAACTCGCCAGGCCATTTGCGAGCGCCACGATCGTCATGATGAGGACCGTGAAGCCGAAGAGGACCTTGGGGTTGCCGCGCAGCGCCGCGAATGAGCCGCTCATCAGGTCCGAGAGCGTCAGGGGGCGCAGAGGGATGATACCGGGCTTAGCGGCCCATGCCCAGGCGCTCGACTGGCTGTAGCCGGAGGCGCCCGGCCCCCCTCCGGGCTGCGGCTGCCCGAGCTGAGGGGCGGGGCCGGGAGGAAAGGTCTGTGCGCCGGGTGAGGTGAAGCCGGGCTGAGCGGGCTGTGGTGCCGGTGCGCCGGGGGCAGTGAAGCCGGGCTGAGCGGGTTGAGCGGGCTGTGGTGCCGGTGCGCCGGGTGAGGTGAAGCCGGGTTGAGTGGGTTGAGCGGGCTGTGGTGCCGGTGCGCCGGGTGCGGTGAAGCCGGGTTGAACGGGTTGAGCGGGCTGTGGTGCCGGTGCGCCGGGTGCGGTGAAGCCGGGTTGAACGGGTTGAGCGTCTTGCGGAACCGGCTGCTTGGCCTGCCCCTGGGTCGAGTCGGTCGGATCGGGCGATGCCCACGGCGAACTCATCACTGCCTCCAGCTTCTCGGTGTTGTTCCAGTCTCAATCCTGCCATAGCCGCGGATGGGGTGACACCTCTAATCGGTGAGAAAATGCGGCGTCGCTGGGCGAATCTCCTGCAACCGTGACGAATTCGTGACACTATCGTGACATGAGTTCGCGCATCCTCGTCGTCGACGACGACGTCGCCCTGGCCGAGATGATCGGCATCGTCCTCGAGAACGAGGGCTTTCGCGTCGCCTTTTGTGCCGACGGTTCCCAGGCGCTGACTCATTTTCAGGAGAACAACCCGGACTTGGTCCTTCTCGACGTGATGCTGCCCGGCATGGACGGCTTCGACGTGTGCCGGGCGATCCGTCGTGTCTCCGACGCGCCGATCGTTATGTTGACCGCCCGTTCTGATACCTCGGACGTCGTGATGGGTCTCGAGGCGGGTGCTGACGACTACGTCCCCAAGCCTTTCAAGCCCAAGGAACTCGTCGCCCGCGTGCGTGCGCGACTGCGCGGCCGCGAGGACGCCCAGGTCGACGAGGGGCTGACTCTGCAAGACATGACGATCGACGTCGCCGGCCACATCGTCAAGCGCGCAGGCCGCGTCATCGCGCTGACCCCCCTCGAATTCGACCTGCTCGCCACGCTGGCGCGCTCGCCGTGGAAGGTCTTTTCCCGCGAGGAGCTCCTCGAACAGGTGTGGGGCTACCGTCACGCCGCCGACACCAGGCTCGTGAACGTCCACGTGCAACGCCTGCGCTCCAAGATTGAACGCGACCCGGAAAAGCCCGAGCTGGTCGTCACCGTCCGCGGAGTGGGCTACCGTGCCGGCGCGGGAGCGTAAACGCCCCTTGCGGTGCCTCACCGGGGCCGTGACCTCGTCGAGGCCGTGGACATTCCTGCGTTCCTCGCAGATCGTTCACCGCATCCGCCATTCCCTCTCAGCTAAGCTCGCCGTCGCTATCACGCTCTCGGCCCTCGTGATTCTCCTGGTGTTCGGCATCATCGTGGCCTCCCAACTGCGTTCCTCGATGTTCGAGACCCGCAAGGACGCGATCCTGGCGGACGCGTCGCTGCGCTTCTCGTCGGCTCAATCCGTTTTCTCCTCCTCGACAGCCACCTCCCCCGATCAGGTCCAAGAGTCCGCGCGCGGTGCCCTGACCTCCCTCAAGGCCTCGGCTGCCGGCGCGGGCGCGACCAACGTGGCCCTCCTGCGCTCGGAGGGGTCCACGGCCTCGTTGCGCATTAACCAGATCGAGGATGAGCAGATGCGCGGGCTGATCACGGCGCAGATGCGCGAGGCCGTGGCTCAGGGAGGCGCCCAGTGGCAGTCCGTGGGCATCAAGGCCTCCGACTCCGACAAGGTTTCTCCCGGCATCCTCGTGGGCACCCAGGTTCAGCTGCCGCGCGCGGGCACCCATGAGCTCTACATCCTCTACTCCCTGGCCGCTGACCAGCGTCAGGTCGATGTCGTCCTGCGCGTCCTCGTCCTGTCCGCCCTGCCGATCATCGTCGCCCTGCCCATCGGCGTGTTTGCTCTGCTGCACCGCCTCCTCCTGCCCGTGCGCCTGACCGTCTCTGCCGCTACGAAGGCAGCGGAGGGGAACCTGGACGTGCGCGTCGAGGTCCACGGCGCCGACGAGATGGCTGCGCTGGGGCGCGCCTTCAACGCGATGACCTCCTCCCTTCAGGACACGATCTCGCGCTACGATGAGCTGGCCAAGCTCCAGCAGCGCTTCGTCTCCGACGTCTCCCACGAGCTGCGCACCCCGCTGACCACCATCCGCATGGCTGAGGACATCGTGTGGGACAACCGAGAGGACCTGCCCGCGCACGCCCGCCGCTCCGCCGAACTCCTGCACGACCAGACCGAACGCATGGAACAGATGCTCGCGGACCTGCTCGAAATCTCGCGCTACGACGCCGCCAGCGCACTCCTGGACGCGGAGGAACGAGACCTGCGCCCGATCGTGACCCGCGTCGTCGAGGGCTGCTCCGAGCTCGCTCAACGCCAGGGAGTCCAGATCGAGGTCGTGGCTCCCAGCCGGGCCGCCGCAGAGATCGACGAGCGCCGCATCGAGCGCGTCATCCGTAACCTCGTCGTCAACGCCATCGAGCACGCGGATGGAACTCGGGTGACCATCACGGTGGCAACCAGCGCCACGGACGTGGCCTGCCGCGTGCGTGACCGAGGCGTGGGCATGACCCAGGAGGTGGCCGACCACGTCTTCGACCGCTTCTACCGGGCGGACACGGCGCGCGCTCGCACGACGGGCGGCACGGGCCTTGGGCTGGCCATTGCGACGGAGGACGTGGCGATCCACGGAGGCCGACTCCAAGCCTACGGCGAGCCGGGCAAGGGAGCCTCGTTCCTGATGACCCTGCCCAAGCGCGCCGGAAGCGAGATCGCCAGCCGGCCGCTGAGACTGTGGGAGGACGAATGAGGAGACATCTCGCCCTGATCGCGTGCGCCGCGTTGGCGCTTGCGGGCTGCGCGTCGCTGCCCACCTCCTCGCCGCCCGCGCCCTTCGACGTGTCCGCGCGCGACGGCAGCGGCATCCAGTTTTCGGCGGAGGGACCCTCGGACGGGTCGGACGCAGCGACCCTCGTGTCGGACTTCCTGCTCGCGTGCGCCGCGGGACCCCAGGACGATTACGCGACCGCACGCCTGTTCCTGACGGCGGCCTCGGCGCGCTCCTGGCAGCCCGAAGCCGAGATCCTCGTCTACGACACGGACACGGCGCCCGCCGTCAGCGCGACCTCGGAGAACGCCTCGCGCTCCGAGGTGACGGTCTCCGTCCTGGGGGTGGCGAGCATCGACCAGGCGGGCGTGCTCACGCGTTCGAACGGGGCGACAGTCTCGCGCACCTTCACCCTCGTGCGCGAGGATGGGCAGTGGCGCATCGACGCTCCCGAGAACATGATCGTCATCAGCCGGGCGGCCCTGACGGCCTCGTACACGCTCGCGAACCTGTTTTTCCCGAGCACCGATGGTACTGACCTGGTCGCGGACCCGCGCTGGTACCCCTCCAGGCGCCTGGCCTCCCACCTGCTCGCGGGCCTCGTCGACGGGCCGCGAGCCTCCCTCAACCCCGTGGTCGCGAATGCGATTCCGGCGGGGGCGACGCTGCCCTCCCACGGCGTGGAGGTGACCGACGGGGTGGCTCGCGTCGAGTTGAACGCCTCCATGCCCCCCAGCGAGGCCGCGCGCGAGAGCCTTCAGTGGGAGCTGACGCGCACTCTCACCCAGGCCGCCGACGTCTCGCAGGTGAGTGTGTCCCTGACGGGAGAGGTCATGGAGGTGGCGGCCGTGCCGATGCCGCCCTCGTACTCCCTCGATACCTTGGTGGGCGCGGGGCCCTCGGGTGTGGGCATCGTGTCGGCCTCGGGCGTGGCGCCCCGCGCCGTCGCCACCGATGCCTCGAATCCGACCGCCTCGCCCCTCGACTCCTCCCTGGTGGCCTGGAGCGGCGCCGACGGTGTCTACGCGGAGCACGCCGGGACGACGGTGGCCTTTCTGCCGGGCTATGCCCCGCTGGGGCCCTCGATTGACCGCTACGGCTGGGTGTGGGGGCCAGCCACGTCCGCCTCGACGCTGAGCGTGGGCGGGGGAGCGGATGGTGGGTTCGACGTGGCCGTCGAATCGGAGAGTGCGGGGCAGATCCGCGCGGTGCGGGTTTCGCCCGACGGTTCGCGTGTCCTGGTGATCCGAGGGGCGACGCCGAGCGCGTGGGTGGGCGTCGTAGAGCGGGGCCCCGGTGGGCGGCCGCAGGCGGTGCGATCCCTGGAGCAGGTGTTCCTCGATGGCAGTGTCGTCGACGCTTCGTGGACGACTTCGACGGGCTTTGTCGTCGCCGTGCGCGGGGGCGCCGATGAGGGCGATCAGCTCGTCACGATGGCCCTGGGCGGGCTGCCGTCGAGCCTGCCCCTGCCGATCCACGTGTCGTCGATGAGTGCGGGGGGTTCTTCCGCGTCGGTCGTCATCGTGGGGACCGACGAGGCAGGCAAGACGCAGGTGTTGGTACGGTCGGGGGCTCTGTGGCAAAACGTCGCTGCCGACCTGTCGTCCGCGCGATACGCGGGGTGAGGGTCGTGACTGGCGTGCGCCCGGTGGGTGCCCTCATTGAGGGCTTGTTGGGCGCGGTCCTGCCGGTTCAGTGCGTGGGTTGTGGCGCCTGGGACGAGGTCCTGTGCCCGACGTGCCGCTCGCTGGCGTCGTCGCAGCCGCTTGCGACGACCCTGGAGGGCGCGCGCGGTGCGATACCAGGCTTGGTCTTGGGGGACTATTCTGGCCCGCTGCGACGGATTATCCTGGGCGCCAAGCATGCCGCGCGAACGGACATCGGCGATTTCCTCGACGAGGCCGGGGCCGCCCTCGGCGCGTCCCTGTGGCGGGCGGTGGGTCGGGTTGGGTCGCCCGTGTGGGTGCGGGGCTCTGGGCGTGGGAGGGCTCGCCGGAGCGGGGCGGCGGCGCGGGTGTGGGTTGTGCCGGCTCCTTCGTCGTGGGGCAGGCGCCTGCGGGGACGGCAGGTGGCCCTTCCGCTCGCGCTCGGGGTTGCCCGGGGGATGGCGCGTAGCGCCGAGCCCGGCGTGCGTGTGCGCGTTGTGGATGCGGTGGCTTTGCGCGTGGGTGCGGGCTCGCAGTCGGGCAAGGCGGGCGCCGCGCGCACGGTGGGGCGCATGGGCTCGATGCGATCCCGCGTCGCGGTGCCCGCGGATGTCCTCATTGTCGCGGTGGATGACGTTGTGACGACGGGGGCGACGATTCGGGAGATGGAGCGCGTGCTCGGTCGCCTGGACGGGGTCGCCGCGCTGGCCCGACCCGGGCTTATCTCATGACGTAGGTCACCGGTCTGGGGTATGCTGTAGGGACAGACTTTCGATAGCGCGAGAGGCACAGACGCCTGTCGTGTCAGTGCGGGAGGTGATAGCTCAGACCACGGTTCGGGCAGCGAGCACCGAACAATCCCCACCCGCGGGCAACGATGCCCGCCGCACACCATGGAGGAAACACATGGACATCACCGTCGTCGCACGTAATGCCGAGATTCACCCGAATTTCCGGGCATACGTGGAGGAGAAGGTTTCGAAGATCACCCAGTTCTATCCGCGCGCGCAGCGCGTGGATGTCGAGCTGACTCACGAGCGTAACCCCCGCCAGGCCGACACCGCCGAGCGTATCGAGCTGACTGTCTATGGCAAGGGGCCGATCATCCGCGCGGAGGCTCAGTCCGCGGATAGATACGCGGCCGTCGACATTGCCGCCGGAAAGCTCTACGAGCGCCTGCGCCGTCTGCGCGATCGCGTCAAGGACCACCGCCGGCGGTACCCGCGCGACCTGGCCGAAGCCGAAATCCTCGAAGCAGCTCCCGTCGTCGAAGAGACGGCCGCGCCCGAGCCGGAGGCCCCCAAGCCGCTGCGTAGCGCCGAGGATCTCAAGGTCGGCGAGGCCCGTGAGGAGCAGTGGGGCGACACGCCCATTATCGTGCGTCAGAAGGTGCACGAGGCGCCGCCGATGAGCGTGGACGAGGCCCTGGACCAGATGATGATGGTCGGCCACCCCTTCTTCCTCTTCGTTGACAAGGATACGAACCAGCCGTGCGTCGTCTATCACCGTCACGGGTGGACGTATGGCGTGCTTCGCTTGAACACGACGATCTGACGGTTTACTGATGTGGATGTGCCCCGGGCGAAGGCCCGGGGCACATCCGTGTGTTCGCTCTGAGACGTTAAATGCGTCCATGTTCGCGCGGGCGTTTCCACTTTGGGCAGTTAGTTCGTAAACTAATGGGTGGATTTGACTGTCCGCTCTACAAGGGGGCGGGCTATAGACGTCAGGAGCTATTCGTGTCGATTATTGACAAGATCCTTCGCGCGGGCGAAGGCCGCATGCTGCGCAGGCTGGATCGCCTCGCATCGCAGGTTGATGCCATGCAGGAGGACTTTGAGGCCCTGACGGACGAGGAGCTGCAGGCCAAGACCCAGGAGTTCAAGGACCGCCTCGAAGAGGGCGAGACCCTGGACGACATCCTGGTGGAGGCGTTCGCGACGGTCCGCGAGGCCTCGTGGCGTATCCTGCGCATGCGTCCCTTCCATGTCCAGGTCATGGGCGGCATCGCCCTGCACCAGGGCAAGATCGCGGAAATGAAGACCGGTGAAGGTAAGACCCTGGTCGCGACCATGCCCTCCTATCTGCGTGCGCTGACCGGTAAGGGCGTGCACGTCGTGACGGTCAACGACTACCTGGCGAAGTACCAGTCGGACATCATGAGCCGCGTCTACAACTTCCTGGGCCTGACGTGCGGCTGTATCCTCGTGGGTCAGACTCCTGCCGAACGCCGCGAGATGTACGCCTGCGACATCACGTACGGCACGAACAACGAGTTCGGCTTCGACTACCTGCGCGACAACATGGCGCAGGTGCCCGAGGATATGGTCCAGCGCGGCCACGCCTTCGTCATCGTCGACGAGGTTGACTCGATCCTCATCGACGAGGCCCGTACCCCCCTCATCATTTCCGGCCCCGCGGACGGCGACCTGAACCGCTGGTACGTGGAGTTCGCTCGCATCGCGCGCATGCTCAAGCGCGACGAGGACTACGAGGTCGACGAGAAGAAGAAGACTGTCGGCATCCTGGAGCCGGGCATCGACAAGGTCGAGGACCAGCTGGGCGTGGAGAACCTGTACGAGGCTGCGAACACCCCGCTCATCGGCTTCCTCAACAACGCGATCCGCGCGAAGGAGCTGTTCTTCAGGGATCGCGACTACATCGTGGACGCCGGTGAGATCCTTATCGTCGACGAGCACACGGGTCGCGTCCTGCCGGGCCGCCGCTACAACGACGGCATGCACCAGGCGATCGAGGCCAAGGAAGGCGTGGAGATCAAGGCCGAGAACCAGACGCTGGCCACGATCACGCTGCAGAACTACTTCCGCCTCTACCCCGAGGGTTCGCGCTCGGGCATGACCGGTACGGCCGAGACCGAGGCCGCCGAGTTTGCCTCGACCTACAAGATCGACGTCGTCCCGATCCCCACGAACAAGCCGATGGCCCGCAAGGACCAGCCCGACCTCGTCTACCCGACGGAGAAGGGCAAGCTCAACGCGATCATCGAGGACGTTGTCAAGCGTCACGAGGCCGGCCAGCCCGTCCTCATCGGTACCGCCTCGGTCGAAAAGTCCGAGCTGCTCTCTCAGATGCTCAAGAAGAAGCACATCCCGCACGAGGTGCTCAACGCCAAGCAGCACGCCCGCGAGGCCGAGGTCGTCGCGATGGCGGGCCGTAAGGGCGCCGTCACGGTGGCCACGAATATGGCCGGCCGTGGTACCGACATCATGCTGGGCGGTAACTCGGAGGTCATCGCTCAGAAGAACCTAGCCGCCGAGGGCCTGGATCCCAAGGAGAACCCGGAGGAGTACCGCGAGGCGTGGCCCGTGGCTCTCAAGGACGCGGAGGAGGCCGTCAAGGCCGAGCGTGAGGAGGTGCGCGAGCTGGGCGGTCTGTACGTGCTCGGTTCGGAGCGCCATGAGTCGCGTCGTATTGACAACCAGTTGCGTGGTCGAAGCGGTCGTCAGGGGGACCCGGGCGAGTCCCGTTTCTACCTGTCGATGGAAGACGACCTGATGCGCCTGTTCAATTCGGGCATGGCTCAGAGGATCATGGCGTCGGGTGCCTACCCGGAGGACCTGCCGCTGGAGAACCGCATCGTGTCGCGTTCTATCCAGTCGGCTCAGCACCAGGTGGAGGCCCGTAACTTCGAGATCCGTAAGAACGTCCTGAAGTACGACGACGTGATGACGGGTCAGCGCGAGACCATCTACGGTGAGCGCCGCAGGGTCCTGGAGGGCGAGGACATGAAGCCGCAGCTGCGGTCCTTCATGGAGTCCCTGGTCACTGGCCTGGTGGACGAGGCCGTGGCCGACAAGCCGGTTGACGAGTGGGATCTGCGTGCTCTGTGGGAGAATCTGCGCGGCTACTACCCGCCGTCGGTCACCCTCGAGGAGGTCGAGGAGGAGCACGGTGGCAGGAACTCCCTGATCCGCGACGACCTGGTGAACGAGCTGGTGGGTGATATCCACGCCGTCTACGAGGACACGGAGGATCGCCTGAACGCGAACCCGTTGGCGCAGGCGCAGCTGGGTGACGAACCCATGCGCACGCTGGAGCGTCGCGTCGTCATCTCCGTGGTGGACCGCCTGTGGCGCGAGCACCTGTACGAGATGGACTACCTGAAGGAAGGTATCGGTCTGCGCGCGATGGGTCAGCGTGACCCGCTCGTCGAGTACAAGGACGAGGGTGCTCAGATGTTCCAGGCGATGGTCGAGCGCATCCGCGAGGAGTCCGTCCAGCAGGTGTTCTCCTACGCTAAGCAGTTCGAGCGTGCCCTGGCTGCCGCCGAGGAAGAAGCGGGTGGCTCGATCGCCAGCGCGTCCGTTGCTCCGGCTGAGGTTTCCGAGGCGAGCGCCGAGCCCAGCGTCGAAGAGGTGGCTGCCGCTGAGTCTGCGGCGTCCGAGGCTGCGCGCGAGGCCGTTGCGCATGCCCGCTCCGTCATGGGCAACGTGGGACGACAGAAGGCGCCGAGCCGCGTGAGCTACAGCTCCGCCGAGGGCAGCGCCTCCGGCGCTTCGCCGTCTGGCGGCAACCGCGCGGAGCGTCGCGCTGCCGCTAAGAAGCGTCGCCGCCGCTGACTGTGTGCGATAACGGGTGAGGGGTTCTCAATAGAACCCCTCACCCGTTGTGTATGCGCTCGCGCCCCGTTTGGCGCGTTAGGCGAGCTCGAGGGCGGTGGCCATCCAGCGTCCCCGGTATTCCTCAAGGCGCAGGGCCAGCGCAAAGGTGCGTGCGGCCGTGGCGACTATGACGGCGACTTCCGTGTGCCCGGTGTCGAGGGAGCACACGCGTACGTGTATCGCGGTGGCGCCACGGGCGCAGGGGGCGAGGTGGACGTTCGCGAGGGCTGAGTACAGGTCGGGCAGGAGCCAGCGGCGCAGTTGGGGCGCTTGGCGGGCTCCTGTTACGACCTCGACGATAGCGCGCGCCAGCGTCGCGGCCCAGGGACCGGGGTCGGGCAGCGCCTGGCTCTCGGGGGAAGCGTCGGCCAGGCAGACGAGGCGGGTGGAGGGTGCACGCAGGATCGGGCTCTGGGAGCTCCATCGGAACGGCGAGGATGGGCTGGGGTGGGAGAGCCCTGGCCTGGTGTGGTCGCGGGGCGCGGGTGCGCAGACGCTGCGAGGCTTGGGGGCGATGTGTGTGCTCATGGCAAGTCCTGGGGGATGGTGAGGCGCTGTCCGGGATAGATGAGGGAGGGGTTGGGGATCGCCTGGGCGTTGGCGGCGTGAATTGCCTGCCAGACCCGGGTGATCTGGGCGTCGTTGGCTCCGGGGCGCACGGCCTCGGCAATCGACCAGAGGGTGTCGCCCGGGGCGACCGTGAGGGTGTGGGGCGGATCGCTCGCGCCGCGCGAGGCCGCGTCGGGCGGTGCCGAAGAGGGGGCGGGTGCGACCGTCGGCGACGAGGCGGGGGTTGCGTCGGTCGCGTTCTGCGGGCTTGGCCCTGGGCTGGGGGAGGCGTCGGGCGTGTCCGCCCACGTCAGGGACATGTCGGGCGCGTCCGCGTCGCGGGGCGAGGCCAGGGCGGTACCGATTGGTGCGGCCGTGAGCATGGCCGACCCGATGAGGGCGCTGGCGCCGGCGCGGGCAAGGAGGGATCGCGACAGGCTTGTCCCGAATCGAGTGACGAGGAATCTGGTGGCCCTGCGCAGGCCAGCGGGGGCCAGACGCAGGGTTGCCAGGTGTGCCAGGGCGGAGGAGAGAAGGCCCCAGGCCAACAGCGCGAGGCCGACGAGGGCGAGGACCCATACGACGAGTGTCTCGGGGGCGCTCGGGGTGATCGGCGGAGCTGCGTAGGCCAGGTAGGCGGCGTCGAGGAGTGCAAGCGGCGCGCCCGCAATCCACAGGAGTGCGTCGGTCAGGGAGGCCTGACCCGTTCGAGAATCGGAATCGTCAGTCATGAGGAACTCTTCATCGAGTGGATGGATTCGATAGCGACTACTATCCGCTTCTTGCGAATAGATGTCAATTAATATCAATTAATGTGATGCAAATGTGATGTGTGACGCACGCATGTGTGGCATTGTAAAGGCATGGATATGCATGCGTTCATGGATGAGTTGGAGGCGCGCTTCGATGAGGTGCGCAGTCGTGAGCTGGAAGAGCTCATCGATGAGCTCACCGATGCGGAGCGCGCCTCGGTCACCCTATCCGCGAGGCTCGCCGGTGCTGACGGCCTCGTCAACCTAGCGCTGCGCGGCGGAAGCGTCCTCGTTGGCCAGGTGCTTGACTCCACCCGCTCGTGGGTGCTGGTGCGCGAGGCGAGCGGTGACACTCTGGTCATGCTCTCGGCGCTTGTTGGCGCATGGCCGCTCGGGCGCAGCGTTGCGCGCGAGTCGTCCATTCGTGGCGGCGTCGGTGTTGGGCACGTGCTGCGTGAGCTGTGTGCTCGCGGGGTCGACGTCGCCATTGACTCAGACTGTGGTGACCACCGGGGGATCATCGACGCGGTCTATGCGGACCACGTCGATGTCGCCCTCAGCGGTGCGGTCGTCGGCTATGACGGCCGCGATGATCAGGAGGGGCAAACCGTGTCGCTGGCTCTTGCGGGGCTTCGTCGACTCCGTGTGTTGGGCCAGCGCTGGTGCGCCGACTACTGAGCGTGCTCCGCCTTCTGACGCTCGCGCGTCGCGGCGTACTGGTCCTGGATGAACTGCTCCAGGACGGACTCTTCGATCCTCCAGACGTGCTTGCCGCCCACCTGGATGGCGGGCAGTTCACCGGAGGAAACGAGGGCGCGGGTGGCTGACATCGTGAGATTCAGGGTCTCGGCGACGTCAGCGAGAGTGAGGAATCGTGTTGCCATGGCAACATGATATCAGTTGAGATCGTTTCGTTTAAATCGTTTGAGTCAGCAATTTTTCTGCATCTCGATCCGCTGATCGGGTCGGTTGATCTCGATGAATATCCGACAACCTACCGTTTTCGCTCGAAAGCGTGCATCATGGAAGGGTGAAACGCGTCTCAGCTTCAACGTCGATTCCTGCGCGCTCCCCCGGCAAGATGGACCGTCGATTCATCATCGGCGTCGTCCTCATCATCGCGTCAGTGATCGCCTTTAGTGTCCTTGGCGGCTTCCTCCGGGGAGGAACCCGCGTCTACTCGGTGACGACCAGCATCGCCCCCGGCGAGGAACTGACGTCCGACAACGTTCGAGAGGTCTGGGTCTCCGTCAACACCTCCGTCTACGCTCCGACGACGGAAGCACCCCTGGGTAGCCGCGCCGCGCGCATGCTCACCCCGGGCCAGCTCGTCATGCGCGCGGACCTGGCCACGGGCGACCAGGCGGGCACCGATCCCGACGGGATGGTTCGCGTCGCCCTGACCGTGAACGCGGGACTGCCCGACGGGGTTGCCGATGGCACGCCGATCCGGCTGTGGTCCGTTCCCGCCCGTTCGCCCGCGGGTGGGGAGACGAAGGCCCGAGAGATCGACGGCACCTTCACCTTCGTGCGCTCCGTCGACTCCTCGAGCACAGGAGCCCGGCGTGGAACACGCATCGAAATCATGGCCAACGCGCAGTCGTTGCCCACTCTCCTGGCCTCACAGACCTCGACTGACCAGCTCGCCGCCGTCCCCGTGGGGGCCTCGTGAGCGCCGTCCACGGAGTCGTGATCTTGGCCGATCAGCGCTGGGAAGCGCCGATCATCCAGGCGATCCAGTCACGCGCTGACGCTCTGGCCATCGTGCGGCGCTGCGCCGATCTCGCCGAGGTGATCGCCGCGGCCCGTGCCGGCATCGCGGACCTGGCGGTCATCGACGGGGCCGACCCGGACCTGACCGCCGAGGCCGTGGCGTCCCTCCAGTCGGTCGGCATGGCGGTCGTCGCGCTGGCACCGCACGCGGAGCGCGCTCGCTTGCGTTCCCTGGGCGTGGCCTCGGTCGCCGCGCCCGCGAGCCCCGAGCAGGTCGTCAACTCGCTCATCGCAGCGACCCGCGCGCGCAGGACCAACCCGGCCACGGCCTCGGCCCCGCCACCCCCGCCGATGCCCACCGACCCGGGAACCGTGCTCGCAGTCTGGGGGACATCGGGGGCACCCGGGCGCACGACACTGGCCGCCGGAATCGCGACGGCGCTGGCCAAGGTGGGCCCGAGCCTGCTCATCGACGCCGACATCGCCAATCCGACCGTCGCCCACCTGCTCGGCCTGCCCGTGCACGCCTCGGGGCTGTCGATCCTGGCGCGCACGGCCTCGCGTGGGCCCCTGACCCCCGAGGATGTTGCGGGGGCGGCTGTGCGGCGAGCCGACAACCTTGCCGTCGTTACCGGCCTGGTCACCCCGCACCGCTGGCGCGAGGTGAGCCGCACGAGCATCGAAGCCATCGTCGGGGCGGCCCGCCTGTGCGCCCGCTACAGTGTCATCGACATCGCGGCCACCTCCCTGGAGAAAGCGACGCGCGGGGTCAACCGCGACGACGTGGCCCTGGGAGTCCTGGAGAGGGCTGATCGCCTCGTCATCGTGGCGCGCGGCGACATCGTCGGCATCAACCGGCTGTCTTTCCTGGCGCGCTGGTGGTCCGAGCAGGGGCGCGACATCCCCGTTGACATTATCGTCAACCGCGTGAGCGCGGACGCGATCGGGGCGCGCCCGGTGGCCGCCCTCCAGGCCGCCATTGGAGCGTTCATGCCCGGGCGCATCTTCCACACCGTCAACGAGGATCCCGGCGTCGCCCGGGCTGCGCTGCGTGCCCAGGCCCTGGGTGACAAGGGCACCCGTTGTCAGGCCACCGACGCGTTGGAAGCGATTGTGGCCCAGTGGGTGCCTACACTGTGACCATGCGCGTCTACGTTCCCGCCGTCCTGTCCGACCTGTCCGTCCCCCTGCCGCCCGTGCGTGGCGGCGTGGTCGCCGTGCCCGAGGCAGCGATGAGCGCAGAGGACGTCGAGGTCCTCGAAGACGACGCGATCACCGAGGCAGCCCTGGCCTCCCTGGGGCTGGCACGCGAGGAGGGGGCGAGTCCCGCGCGAATCGTCCTGGCGGTCGACACGCCCACCTCCACGACGCTGAGCCCCGGGGAGGCCATCGAAGCCAACATCTTCACCGCCCCCGCCTTCGAGTACACGTGGTCGGACGTGGCGGCCATCCTCGCGGACCTGCCCGACGCCGGGCCCGCCGTCGCCGCCGTTGTGGCCGCCCAGACGCAGGAGGAAGCCGACGAGGCCGTGGCCGCCCTGTGGGAATCCTCCCTGGCGTGGTTCGACCGCTCCGAGCGCCCCGACGTGCTCGCGCTGCACCGCGGATAGCTACCGGCACCCGGCTGACGCGTCAGCCCCTGCGCATCCAGCCATGACACTCAGCACCCTCGCGGCCGTCGGCCGCGAGGGTGACGTGCTTGCTAGGCGCGCACGGAACCCACGGGACGTGTGGCATCGGGCCGCGCACCGATGTCCGCCCGCTTCAGATTCCTAGGCGCGCACGCGCAGCGTTGAGCCGCCCTCCTCGAGCGGACGCACCTGGATCTGGTCGGCGATCTGCGTGGCCATCTCCTCCACGTGCGAGATGACGCCGACCGTCCGGCCCGCGCAGCGCAGGGCCTGGAGCTGCTCCATGACGAGCGAAAGCGTGTGCGAGTCCAGCGACCCGAAGCCCTCGTCGATGAACATGGTGCGCAGTTCGACCCCGCCGGCCTCCGCCGAGACGACGTCGGCCAGGCCGAGTGCCAGCGCGAGGGACGTGTAGAAGGTCTCCCCGCCCGAGAGAGTGCGCGGGCTGCGCGTCGCATCCGTGTCGTGGTCGATGATCGCCAGGCCGAGGCCGGACTTGCGCGATGCCGTGCCGTCGTCGGGGATCGCCACCAGCTCGTAGCGCCCCGAGGAGATGCGCTCCAGGCGCGGGTTCGCGGCGGCCAGCACCTCCTCCAGGCGGGCGATGAGCACCCAGGCGGACAGGGGAGTGGAGGCGAGGTTGTCCGGACCGGAGGCCGACGCGATGTCGGCCAGGCGACGGATCGGCCCGGCCTGGGCGCGGGCCTGCGTGAGTTCAGCCAGCGCGTCGTGCAGCGACGCGCTGGCAGCGTCGAGCTGTGCGCAGTGTTGCTCCAGCATGCCCGCCGCCCTCGCCATCGCGGTGGCGTCCTCGTCTGCGCGGCGCGAGGCCTGCGCGAGAGCCTCGACGTCGGGCGCGGGGGTAGCCGCGGCGCGGGTCAAGCGTTCGGACGCGAGAGCCTCACGCACCGCGAACAGCTCCTTATCGTGCGTGGCGACGCGATCCTCCACGGCCTCCACCTGGGAGAGGGGACGCAGAGCCTCGCGCCACGAGTGGGCCTCCAGGCCCTGCGCGTCGAGGGCATCGGCGAGGGAGCCCCGAGCCTGCGCGTGAGCCTCCCGTGCGTTCACCCAGTCGGTGCAGGCGCCAGCGAGGGCGGCCATGCGGTGCGCGCGGCGATCGAGGTCCGCCGCCCGAGCGTCCAGAGACTCAAAACGTGCGCGCTCGGCCTGCACACGCTCGGTGGCGCTGGCCAGCGCGGACTCGCGTTCGCGTAGCGTCGATGCGAGAGAAGCGGCGCTCTCGCGCGCGGCGGCCAAGGTGTCCGTCAAGCCGGCGAGGCGTGTGCGCTCCTGGGACAGGGCGGCCTCGACGTGGGCGATCTGCGGGCCGAGAGCCTCGAGCTTCTCAACGGCAGCGGCGGCTTCGTCCCGCTGGGATTCCAGCATGGGCGTGGGCGCGCCGGCGACCTCGTTGAGCTGAGCGATGCGGCGCACGAGGTCCTGGTGGCGCACCTGCGCGTCGCGCAGCGCGTTCTCGGCACGGTCGCGCTCCTGGTCAAGCTGTGCGACCTGCTCGCGGGTGATCTGCCCGTCGGCAGCCGGCGCCGGGTTGGGGTGCTCGGTGGACCCGCACACCGGGCAGGGTGAGTCCTCCTCAAGCTCGGCCGCCAGGGCCGAGGCGCTCTGGGCGATCCACAGGTCGTGGCCGTCCGCGCACGCCGCGTTCGCGAGCTTGGCCGCGACCGTCGCCTCGCGCAGGTCGTCGGATGCCCCCAGGAGAGCCGAACGCAGGAGGTCGGCTTGCATGGAGGCGTCCAGGCGCTCGTGGAGGGCGCGCAAGGTGGAGGCGGCCTCGGGCAGGGTGTCCGCGTCCGCGCGCATGAGCGACAGCGCCGCACCGGCTTGCTCGATGGCCTGCGGGAGGGACTCTCGCTCGGCCTCGATCGACGCAACGCGCGCGGTGGCCTGCTCGTAGCTTGCACGCAGAGAATCAATCTGAGCGCGCAGCTCGGGCAGGGAACGCTCCGTCGACAGGGCCTCCTGGAGGCCGCCTCGCACGCGCGTCGCTTCGTCGCGCTGGGCCTGAGCGCGCTCGCCGAGAGCGGCCACGGCCTCGGCGGACAGGGAAGACGGATCGAGGTCCGACCCGTCTTCGAGCGCGGGAGACAGGGCGACGACCTGATCGCCGGCCGCATCCAGGCGCGCCCGCGCCGAGGCCTCGGCCTGGTCGTAGGGGAGCACCGCAAGCGCCCGGCGTGCCAGGCGCGCGCATTCCCGGTCGGCGTCGATGGCCTCCTGCGCAGCCGTCAGCTCGGCGAGCGTTGCCGCCGCACGCGCGTGTTCGGCCTGGTCGGCGGCCAGGGAACGCCCCTGCGCCAGCGCCTCGGCGGTCTCGCGCGCAGCCAACGCGGACGCCTGAGCGACGCGCTGGGTCTGTGCATGAGCCTCGCGCGCGCGATCGCACGCCGTGCGCGTCCATGCCGTCACCGCGCTGGCATCCTCCGCGCCGGCATCGAGCAGGGCGGCCTCATCGGCCCGAGAGATACGCTCCCCGGCGCTGCCATTGTGGAACACATCGTCATCGCCGAAGGCCCCATCCAGGGAACGCACGCGCTCGAAGGCGCTGACGGCACCCACGCGCCGCTCCTCGATGCCGCGCTTGGACGACGCGGCGGCCTCGGCCAGCGCCTTTGTGAAATCCGCATAGATCTGCGTGTCAAAAATGTCGCGCAGGATCTGCTCGCGTGACTCCGACGTGGCCGTGAGGAACTGGGAGAACTTGCCCTGGGGGAGCACGATGGTCTGGAGGAACTGGTCCTTATCCAAGCCGACGATCGTCGGGATCTCATAGCCCACGTCGCGCGGACCCGACGCGATGGCCTCGACCGTGCGCCAGCCGTCGGGAGCGTCCGGATCCTCCACGACGCGCGTGAGCGTTGACTTCGAGTTGCGCTGCGACTTCTTGCCCGCCGGGGTGTATGCGGGCGTGCGGCTCACGCGGTAAATGCCCGTGGCGACCTCGAAGACCAGGTCCGCCTCCGAGGGGTCCGAGTCCGAAATGTGGTTGGAACGCAGCCGATCTTTGGAGGCGTCCTTCGTGCGCGCCACGTCCCCGTACAGGGCGAAGGTGATCGCGTCGATGATCGTGGACTTGCCCGCGCCCGTGGGCCCCTCCAGCAGGAAGAGCCCCGAGTCCTCGAAAGCTGTGAAATCGATCGTGTGCGCACCGGCGAAGGGACCGATGCCCTGAATACGCAGCCAACGAATCTTCACTGCATGTCCTTTCCTCGAAGCTGGACCCACACATCCTGGGCGAGGCGGCGCTCCTGATCCGACAGTGCCCGCCCGCTCACGGCCTCGTAAAACTCCTCGGTGACCTCGCGCGGGTCCCGGGAGGGGCGCACCTGGCGCGCGGGTGCGAGCGTGGGGGTCTGGGCGGGGCGGTGCACGACCACTAGCGCGTCAGGGTAAACCGCGCGGACGCGCGGCACCATGCGCTCGGGGCGGGCGTCATCCGTGACCGTGATCGACACGTACGAGGCCCGGGCCTCCTGATCGGGGTTCGCCAGCAGCTCGTCCATGGTTCCCTCGAGCACGCAGATCCCGTGCAGCGTCGGAACGGGAACCGCCTCGATGCCGGTGACCGAGGTGGCGTCCGTGGTCACGAGAGTCACGGACTTGGTGGCCCCGGCCTCGGAGAACGAGTAGGCGATCGGCGATCCCGCGTAGCGGATCGGCACCGACGCCCCCGCGATGTCCTGCGGGCGGTGCAGGTGCCCGGCGGCCACGTAGTCCAGGCCGTGGGCCAGGGGCTCCTCGCCCCCGAGCGTGTCGAAGATGTCGGCGGACACGGAGGGCACGCCGCCGACCTGAATGTCGCGTTCGGAGTCCGAGGCCTGGGCACCCGTCACGAACGCGTGCGGCATCGCGATGGCCGGGCGCTCGTCGCCCGCGTCGCGCCGGGCCTCCAGATCCGCGCGCACCCGGCGCAGGGCCGCCGCCAGGACCGCCTGATGGGAGCGGGGCAGGGGAGCGGGCAGGCCGCCCTGCCCATCCGGAGGCAGATCCGACAGCGACTGGCGCACGAGGTCCGGCTCCAGGTAGGGCATCGGGTAGATGAGGGCCCCGTCGGCCTCGACCGGGGAACCGATCGCCTCCGGATCCGTCACCACGTGCAGGGAAGGGATGAGCATGTCGGCGAACAAGCCCAGACGCGCCGCCCCGTCGTGATTCCCCGACGTCAAGATGACCGTCGTGAGCGCGGTCAGCTCGCGCAGGGCGCGTCGCATCCGCGCGAGCGCATCCACGGGCGGCACCGCGCGGTCGAACACGTCGCCCGAGATGAGCACGGCGTCCACGCCGCGCTCCCGGACCAGTTCGACGAGCCAGTCAATGAAGGCATCCGCGGAATCCGCCAGAGACTGCCCGTGCAGCGTGCGCCCCAGGTGCCAGTCGGAAGTGTGCAGAATCAACATGTCCCCAGTGTGGCAGAGGGCGCCCACATCTGCGTCCGTCACATACGCTTGGAGGGCGGACACGCGCTGCGCTGTTGCTCCCAGCCGATAGCATGGTGGGCATGACAAAGCCCTTCCTCATGCTGACCTCGCGCGACGACGGCCCCGTGCTGGCCTCGGAAAGCGCCGACCTGCCGCGTTTCTCGGGACTGACTCCGGGCCAGGTCCACCAGGTGCGCATCGAAAGGGAGTTACCCGACCTCGACCTGTCCGATTACTCGGGTGCGTTTGTCTGCGGGTCACCCTGGGACGCCAACGCCGACGACCACCTCAAGGAAGACCGCCAGGTGCGCGCCGAGGCCTGGCTGCGTTCCTTCTACGACCGTGCGCTCGCGGAATCCTTCCCGATCCTGGGGCTGTGCTACGGGCTGGGCACCCTCACCCTGCACCTGGGTGGCGTCATCGACACCCACCACGGCGAGGAAATCAGCGGCATCGCCCTGACGAAGACCGACGCGGGCCGCGACGACCCGCTCCTAGAGGGCACGCCCGACCGCTTCCACTCCTACGTCGGCCACCACGAGGCCGTGCGCGAGCTGGCCCCCGGCATGCAGGTCCTCCTGGCCGGTGACGACACTCCGATCCAGATGGTGCGCGTCGGCGAGGCCGCGTGGGCGACCCAGTTCCATCCCGAGATGGACCTTGAGGGCGTCAACGTGCGCATTGACCAGTACGCGGGCCGCTACTACCCGGTGGAGAAGGCCGAGGCGATCCGCGCCCAGGTCGCGACCGTGGACACGGATCCCTCGCGCGTCATCCTGCGAAACTTCGTGCGCCGATTCCAGCGCTGAGCGCCCGCGCGCCTGACGCGCGGGCGACCGGCCCACGCCCCGGCTCTAGCGGGCTGGTGGCATCTGTCCGCGGCGGCGAGCACGCCGCCTGGCCGGGGAGATCGCGACGGAGAAACAGATGGCCACCAACTCGGAGCCCATGAGGACGAGTTGGTGGCACATCACGATGGGTGGCCGACGGTATTTCTCAGGCACGCTGTTGTTCCTTGCGTCGGTGGAGTGCTCGTTCGATCATCAGTGGAATTCGATGAATCAACGACAAGATCATTCCGCTGTAGAAGCACCAGTTCATTGGTGTTCTACCCGTGACTATCGAATATACGACAGTGCTGACTAAGAGGAAGCAGGCCACCGCCGAAAGCGTCTTCGCTGCAACGTGTCCAATGCTCATGTTGTGCATGGGTGCTTGCTGCGGCAAGGTCGAATCAAGGGAATTCATGTCACACTCACCTGTAGTAGCAGTAGTTGTGCTGGCGGCATTCGCCTTTGAACCCTTGGCTCCACCCTAGGTACCCGAGCCAGACAGCAGGCGAGATCATGGCCGCTGCCTCGAGAGCGTGACCGAATGAACCGTTCCACATGCTCCACGTTACCTCGCCCGACTTTGCGCGTGAGACGCCGTCGTTGAAGGCGATGGCGTACCCAAGCGCGAGTATTTCGACAATTTCTTGGACGATCTGCATGCCCTCGGCAGATTCAATCTCCTCGACTGCCGCTTCACCCGTCGGGGCGACCGTTAACCGACCAGCGGCTTGTGTGGGGAGAACCATGCCTGCCGACAGGAGTGCTGCGCAGACGAAGGATACGAGAGCCCTGATAGTAGTTTTCATAATGATCACGTCCTTGTAGTCAGGTGTAGCGACCGCCGCTACATTTCTATTATTGACTGGCCTGATGGCCTGTCAAGCATTCCGGGTAGTGAAATATGTTACATTACGCCCTTACTGTTTGTAATATTTTGCGAACGTGATAATGGGGTTACCGTGCGGCCCCTGCTGGCGGCCTCCGCTGTCGCCACGGCCTCCAGGAGCCTGCGCACCGACGCCACGCGGGAAGCGCGCTCAGAGCGCACCCGATCCGCGTCCTCGTCCCTTGTGAACTGCCTGCCGTTTGTTGGGCATCGGAATTGAAGTCTGAGGATTGGGCGACAGTTCGACCGCTACGAGCATTGGTCTGCCTGCTGCTGGGCGACCGCGCGTCTACTGGGCAGGAGGCGTACCCATGCCTCGGCGCTGCCGGTCCTTCGTGATCATGATCGCGACGCTGATACAGATGGTCGCGAGGAGCGCGGCTGCGGCGATCAGCCACGGGATCGTAACCGGCGAGGCGTCGGCTGCTCTCGTGGTCATCGACCCCACGAGAATGGCGAGGATGGAGATGGTCGCGCACACGAGGCCGATCCGTTCGTAGGTGCGCGGCGAGGGCCGCATGCTCGTGGGAGGAAGCGCGCGCGTGGATCCCGGCATCTGGTTGGCCAACAGCGCTGCAGCGATCGCGATGATGTAGTCTCTCATCCTCACGTCGGCGCTGATGAAGGAGCTGCCGATCGAGACCGCGGCCAGAAGGATGAGGGCGCCAAGGAACGTGTAGCGCAGCGTCATGTCACCGCGCGTCGGTTCGGACGGGCCGGGGGGTGGCGAGAGATGACGGGCGTTTGACACGGCAATCACATCCTTGTGGGAGGGGGTGTAGCGGCCGTTGCTACATTCTCATTGTTGGTGATGTGACGTAACTGTCAAGTAGAGGCACTGGCTGATTAGTCACATTACATGGGTGTGATTTGTGTGCGCATCATCCGTGTGCTAGCTCTGCTGTTGCTTGAGGCGCGGTACCTCCGAGCAGGTCGTGGCGACCAACAGCAGTGCCGGGCGCGCTGCGACGCGGCCTCCCCTCGGTCGGGAGCGAGCGGTGGCCGCTGTCGGCGATGACATGAGGAGGCCGGGCTATCCGGCCGGGTGGATCGGTCCGCGCCTGCGGGCGCGCTCCTTTGCGATGAGGAGCACCACGAAGAAACAGAGGGCAGCGAACGCGGCAGCCCTCGAGACGACCGATGGCGTGTTGTAGGGTTCGGGGGCGACGCCCCCGTCCGTGACATCACCGACGATGAACGCGGCGGTGCATACGAGAGAACAGCACATCACCGCCCACTCGCAGGCCCGAAGGAAACGATGAACACCGGGAATCGTGCGCGAATATCCTGGAGTCAGACAAGCGAGCACTGCCACCATCATGGCGAGCCCGTCGTTCCTCGGCGGAACGCCCGTCCCGAAAAAGCTGCCGCCGATTGAATAGGCAGTCAGTCCGATCAAGGGCAGGAGGAAAACCCATTGGAGTGCCTTGTCGACCCGGGAAAGCCCTGGAGTGTTGCCGGGAAGGTTTTGCTCAATGGTGGACATAGCTATCACGACCTTGTGACTCAGAGATAGCGACCTTCGCTATTTCCTCATTATCCACGAAGGGGGGGCGCTGTCAAGCACTTTCACCGCCCACTATCTTTACCGGGCTGCCCTGCTGGCGGCCTCCGCGGTCGCCACCGCCTCAAGGAGTCTGCGCACCGATGCTACGCGGGATGCGCGCCCGGAGCGCACCCGATCCGCATCCTCATCCCCGGCCTCGTCGATGGTGAAGGGGCCGGTGGCGCGCGCGTAAGCGTCAAGCGCGCACGAGGGCTCCTCCTCGCCGTGCGAGCACAGCGGCAGGCACCAGGCGGCCGCCTCCGCGACGTCCGGGAAGACACCCAGCACGTCGGCGACGCTCACGTGCCCCAGACCGAAGGATCGCACGCCGGGCGTATCCACGATCCAGCCGCCCTCAGCCAGCTCGAAGGCCTCCGAGGACGTGGACGTGTGGCGCCCGCGCCCCGTCACTTCGTTGACGTGGCCCGTCGCGCGGCCCGCGCCCGGCACCAGCAGGTTGATCAGCGTGGACTTGCCGACCCCCGAGTGCCCCACCAGCACCGACCAGTGGCCGGCGAGCAGATCCCGCAGCTCGGCGACGCCCGGGTCGGCCGCCCCGGCCTCGGCGCTCGTGAGCACGACGCGCACGTCGAAGTCCTCGTAGGCGGCGATCAGCTCGTCCGGGCTGGCCAGGTCCGCCTTGGTCAGAACCAGGACAGGATCGAGGCCCGCCTCGTAGGCGGCGACCAGACAGCGGTCGATCATGCCGGTGCGCGGCGGCGGATCCGCCAGCGCCACGACGATGCACATGGTGTCCGCGTTCG
>ERZ772966.108-NODE-108-length-33649-cov-13.801572_pt1 | contig 33649 bp, 29 predicted proteins | sample MGYA00580680_ERZ772966 | MGnify/ENA primary metagenome ERZ772966 (study PRJEB29015, sample SAMEA2738055) | human oral metagenome | biome: human oral; feature: human-associated habitat; material: saliva | place: China | collected 2225 ...
CATCTCAACTCACATCGTCGAAACCGATCATCCCCCTATGCTTTTATCAAAAAGCCCACCGTCTTCTGAAAGTTTTCCTCGACATACCTTGATGCCGCGGTGCCATTCAAACACGGTAGAGATTCAGTATATCTAAGATGTTTAACGGCGTGCAAGTCCCCTACCCCACACGCAGGGTTCGCTCACTGACAGAGAACAAGCAGCGGATACATACAGAGAACGCCTGCAGAGAACCCGGTGCTCGCGCCTCCACTGCACACACCCGTTGTCAACGGCGAGCGCAGTAAATCACGGGCACAACAAACGGGGTGAGGCGCCCCAGATCATCTGGGAGCCTCACCCCGTTCGCGTACCGCACTAGGCGGTCAAAATTAGGCAGTCAAAATTAGGCGACTAAACCTTAGTGGCGCGCAGGAACAGTCATGCGGTTGTTCGGGTTGTCACCGATCTGGCAGACCACGTTACCGTGACCGTCATCGGTACCAACCTCAAGGCACTTCTCAGTAGTCTGGAAGAAAGAAATGTATACGAAAAGCATGGAAATCGAAATCAGGACGGACACCGCACCGGTGATAATACCGGTCAGCGCGAATGCCTTACCCGCGCCAACTTCCTTAGTCTTCTTCAGGGATAGCGCGCCCAGAATGATTGCGGCAATACCCAGCAGAATACCAAACACGACGAAGCCGGTCAGCACAGCCGCAATACCGAGAATCATCGCCGCCAGCGCCATGCCGGGAGCCTTCTTCGTCACGGGAGCCGCATACGGGTAACCCGCGGGCTGGCCGTAACCGTAAGCATCCTGCTGGGGCTGCTGCTGGTAGGAGTTCTGCTGGTAGTTGTAGTCAGCGGGCTGTGCCTGGTAGGAGGCGTCCTGACCGTAACCGTACTGGTTCTGCTGAGCGGGCTGAGCCTGGTAGGAAGCATCCTGGCCGTAGCCGTACTGCTGCTGAGCGGGCTGCGCCTGGCCGTAGGGGTTCTGTGCTGCAGCGCCCTGGGCCGAAACGCCCTGTGCAGAGGAGCCCTGAGCAGCGTTCTGGCCGTAAGCATTCTGAGAAGACTGCGCACCGAACTGACCGTACTGGTTCTGCTGAGCGGTGTTCTGCGCAGTAGCGTTCTGCTGAGCGGTATTCTGCTGAGTCTGGCCGTAGTTGTTCTGAGCGGATGCGTTCTGACCGTAATCCTGGCCGTAAGTGTTCTGCGCTGCAGGAGCCTGGCCGTAATCCTGACCGTACGAGCTCTGGGCGGAAGAATTAGGCTGCTGAGCAGCGTAGGGGTTCTGTGCGTTCCCCTGGTTGTTTCCGTAGTTATTCTCAGACATCCGTCGTTCTTTCCTTCACAGTTGCAGCGAACAATTTATACTCGCCCAACGCACCATTGCGCGCTGAGTTCGGTTCCATTATATAAATAAGCCGTCATCTGGGTCATCTGTGAAGTCCAAGATTTCAGATTCAGCCCCCAGAATCCACCAATCGGGCAGATTCAGCGCCGAAAAAGAGCAAGGGACCGAATAGTTCAACACTATTCGGTCCCTCAATGCTTCAAAGACTCAACGCGACTTAGCGGCGGACAGCCTTATATTCCTTAGGGCTCATGGTCATAGTCTCGCCATGAATGGTGCACACGTAGTTACCGCTCGAATCCGGCTCGGCATTCTCAGCGCACTCGCTGAGCATACCAATGCCGATCAAACCCAGAACCAGCACAACAACAGCAACAATCATGCCCAGCGCACCGGTGACAATACCACCAATCGCCATGCCCTTACCGGAGGCGGTACCATTCTTCACCTTCACCAGGGCAACAATACCCAGGATCACGCCAACCAGACCCAGCACGCCACCGAAAATCAGCCAGCCAGTCAGCAGACCAATAATACCCAGAATCAGCGAAGCAATCGCCAGCGCCGAGCTCGGGGTCGGCTGGTAGCCGGGGTAGCCACCCTGCATGTTGTATGCGGGTGCCTGCTGCGGTGCGGGAATGAACTCGCCCGGGTTCTGCTGGTAGTTCGGGTTCTCAGACATGTGTCTCCTCATAAAGTATGGTGCTCGCGGTACGCTACGAATTTCCAACCATTATACGCGAGAAACCGCGCCCAGACCCCAGCTAGACAGGGGCCGGTTAGATAGGAACCGGCTAGACAGCCCCCACCGTTACCTTAGCTCTAGCCGAGGTTGCGGTAACGCATCGCGCGGCGCGCCTCCAGGTCATCCTGACGCTCACGCAACGCCTGACGCTTATCGTACTCACGCTTACCGGTCGCCAAAGCAATCTCAACCTTCGCACGACCATTCGAGAAGTACAGCTTCAACGGAACCACCGTGTAACCGGTCTCCTTCAGCTTCTGCGCCAACTTATTAATCTCAGAACGATGCAGCAGCAGCTTACGGCGACGACGAGCCGCATGGTTCGTCCACGTACCGTAACCGTACTCCGCAATATGAATACCCTCGAGCCACATCTCGTTATCGGTCACCTGGCAGAAACCATCCACAATGGACGCCCCACCATCACGCAGAGACTTCACCTCAGTACCCAGCAGAACAATGCCCGCCTCATAGGTATCCACAATGTTGTAGTTGTGGCGAGCCTTCTTATTCTGGGCAATAATCGCGTTATTCGGGTCCTTCTTCGCGTCTTTCTTCTTTTTCTGAGCCATCACTCAATCCTTATACGTCTTAGCTCTCTTCAGCCGCGCGCCCCGAAGCGCGCCAGCGAATACCAGCATCAATAAAGGCGTTCAAACCGCCATCCAAAACATTAGAGGTATTACCCTCCTCATAGCCGGTACGCAGATCCTTCACCATCTGGTACGGATGCAGAACATAGGAGCGCATCTGATCGCCCCAGCTTGCCTTAATATCACCGGCAAGCTCCTTCTTCTTCGCGTCCTCCTGCTCCTTACGCAACAGCAACAGGCGAGACTGCAGCACACGCAAAGCCGCCGCACGGTTCTGCAGCTGCGATTTCTCATTCTGCATCGACACCACAATACCGGTCGGCAAGTGAGTCATACGCACCGCCGAATCCGTCGTATTCACCGACTGACCACCCGGGCCCGACGAGCGGAACACATCCACCTTAATCTCAGACTCGGGAATCTCAATAGCATCCGTCTGCTCAATCAGAGGAATCACCTCAACCGCCGCAAACGACGTCTGGCGGCGGCCCTGATTATCGAACGGCGAAATACGCACCAGGCGGTGAGTACCCGCCTCCACCGACAGACGACCGAAGGCGTACGGCGCATTCACCTCAAAGGTCACCGACTTCAGGCCCGCCTCCTCAGCGTAGGAGGTGTCCAGAACCTTCGTCGGGTAGCCGTTCTTCTCCGCCCAACGCAGGTACATGCGTAGCAGCATCTCCGCGAAATCAGCAGCGTCCACGCCACCGGCGCCCGAACGGATCGTTACCACAGCCTCACGCTGATCGTACTCACCCGACAGCAGCACCAGCACCTCAAGCTCTTCCAGCTTGGCGCGGATCTCACCGCACTCGCGTTCAGCATCAGCGAGCAGCTCGGCGGCAGTCTCCTCATCCTCCGCTTCGGCAAGCTCCACCATCACCTCAACATCATCAATGCGAGAAGACAGCGAACGCAGACGATTCAGCTCCGACTGCTTATACGACAGTGCGCTCGTCACCTTCTGCGCGTTCTCCACGTCATCCCACAAATCGGGTGCGGCAGCCTGCGCAGACAGGTCCTCAATGGCGCGCTCAATCCCCTCAATATCGCTCACAGCAGCAATAGAGTCGAAGATCGCGCGAAGCTCTTTAATCTCAGCAGAAAAGTCGAAGGATGCCATAGCTTTTAACACTATCGCGAAACGGCCAGAAAGTCCCGCCGTTACAGCCCACAACAGCCCACAGCGCAGAGGGATGGGGCAGGTAGCGGGCAGAAGCCGCAGATCGAAGATGTAAAAGAAGGCATAAAACGAGGGCGCATCCGCTAGCCGTTACACTACCTTGCGGATGCACCCTCGCAGTCTAGGGGGCTCACAACGCCTCTAATCGGTGGACGGGCCCTGACTCGTCTTCAAACGCGACGAACCATGAGCGGTCACCTCAATACCATCAGGCACCAGAATCGACAGCAGCGGCGGACGAATACGAGCCGACAGGTACACGTGCACACTGTGGTCAGAGTCGACGGACACGTTCTCCAGACGCAACGCATGAAAATCCTGCCCCGGCTGAACCTCAGCCAGGTACGCGCTCGCGTACTCCCACGCCGCCGAACCGTTCGCCTCCTCCGGAGTGCGGATCGTGCGGGTAATCGAGTTTGCCTGAGCGTCCGCCACATCCTGCAGATGCTGAGTCTGCAGATACGCGCCGGTAATCGCCACCGTCACCGAACCAATGAGCAGAAGCAACGCCAGCATGCCCACAATCAGCGGGGCAATGCTGCCCTCTTCCGGGTCTGAGGCGATCGGGTCAGAGGCGAGCGCCCGGCTCTGCGCACGGGCACGAGCCTGTAGACGGGCACGACGGTATGCGTTAGCGTAGCGCTCCCGTACCGAGGAAAGCAGGCGAGCGGGCGAACCATTAGGAATCAGCATGACCAGACCCCCAACTCGTCGCATGAGAACTCACCGGAATCACGCCGCCACCCATAAACGAAGGCAGCAGCGGCAAACGCGCCTGAACCGTCACCGTGGCGTACGCCTTCGTACCTGAGACGCACTCCCCCGACGCACAGCTCAACGACACGCTCACATCGGAGGGCTCAACCCCGTAATCGGCGGCAGCATGCACCGCCAGACGCTGAGCCAAATCCGGGCCCACCGACGAATCCTGCGGCTGCTCCTGCACGTACAGCACCACCTGGGCGCTCGCCGCATGAGCCGCCATCACCGAAGACTGCAAGCTAAAAATCGTCAGAATGCCGTAGAGCACCGGGATGAGCAGAGTAATACCCAAACCCAGGAACTCCACAATGGCACTCCCCTCTTCGGGGCTGTGCTGGCTAGTAAGACGCCGGTCAGACCGGCTCCTCAGGTGTTCCTTCACGCGCTGCCGAAGCGAAAAGCCACTAATCACCGGAACGATGCTCCGCATAAATCGCATGCCCCTTCACCTCAATAGAATCCGGAAAACCCCACGGACCCAGCACCGGCAACGGAGACTTCACCGTCACCTCCAAGGTGCGCACACCCGTAGAATCACTACTCTGACGGTACGAAATATTCTCAGCATACGAAGACGGAAGAGCCCCCTCAATCAGCTGACGGGTACGCTCCATGCCCTCCTGCGGAGTGCGGTCACGCATCGTACCGTAACGTGCCCCAGCCGCCGCAGCATCCACCAACATGGTTCGTGTGTACAGGGCGAAAGAAACCTGCAGAATCGCCATGGTCAGCAACACCAACAGCGCACCGACCATGACGAATTCCGTGCTGGCGTCACCGCGCTCGCTATCCTCCACAGAATGTTCCGCGGAGGATAGCTCAGCGGCAGTCAGCTCAGAAGCGATGCGGGACTCACGCATTACTGGTGAACCAGAGCAATCGCGTCGTTGAACATCTTGGTCAGAGCCGGCTGAGCAATCGCCAGGATAGCGGCAACCAGCACGGCGCTCATCATGGTGATCATGACCCAACCGGGCACGTCGCCGCGCTCGGGGTCATCCTGCTTGTTCTTCAGGCGCAGAGCCAGCACGGATGCGACAGCCAGGGCAATCAGCACGGTGAGGGTGGTGCGGAAACGACGGAACATGATTTTCTCCTTCAATCAAAGGGTGTAGTGTGTGGTTGGTGCGGCACGCCGGGCAATCAGCCCAGCCCACCGCGGCGCGGCCGGTACGGTGTGCACCCGCCGCAAAATCTAAAAGTTCAAACGCATGAGCGACAGACCCGGGAAGACCGCAAAAATGACGGTCAGCGGCAGGATGAAAAACACCACCGGGGCGAGCATCGCAATCTCCTTCTTACCGGCTGTTTCCATCAGCTCACGCTTAGCGTTATCGCGCACATCCTGAGCCTGCGCACGCAACACATCAGCCAGAGGGGTGCCGCGCTCAATCGCAACAGCAATACCCTCAACGAAGCGACTCAACGCCGGAACGCGAGTACGCTCCGCGAACTCCTGCAGCGCACTCAAGAGCGAAACGCCGGTGCGGGTCTGCGCCAAAATCTCAGAAAACTCACGAGCCAACTCGCCGCGAGAAGTCAAACAGATACGCTCCAAAGCCGCCAGCGCAGACTCACCCGCCGTCACCGACAGCGCCATCATCTCCGCCAGCGCCGGGAACTCAGCAACCAGCTGCTTCTCACGCTTAGTCACCGCCTCGCCCAGCCACCAGTCACGCGCCAGAAAGCCGCTCAAACCGCTCACCAGCACCAGCACAAGAGCCACCAGAATGGAGAAACGCTCCTGCACCACACCGATAACAGTCAGGGCACTCATGACGGTCACACCGGCAAGAGCCCACAGCAGCTGCTCAGCACGAAACGCGCTCACGCTCTGCGAAGACCCAGCACGGCGCAGACGCTCCTGCACCGAACTATCACTCAGCGACGAGCCGCTCAACGACGAAGACAGCGAACGCAGAAGCGGTGCGCAGAACGCCGAAATCGCCTCCAGCAGGCTCGGCTCGCGGCGCTCCTGCTCCTTCAACAGCGACTCACGCAGAGTCTCACCGCGCAGCTGCGACGCCACACGATCCGAGAACGAAATACTGCGAGTATTCAGCACCGATGAGAGAATCAGACCCACGCCGGTCGCCAACAGCAGACCAAAAATCAGAGGCAGGTTCATCCGAAAACCCTCCGTTCACGCGGCAACTCACCAATACGCAACATCAGACGGTACGCCGCCAAAGAAATAGCGGCACCGGCAATCATCAGCATCGCACCGGCAAACGAGTTATAAACCATGCGCGCGGCAGGCTGAGTCGCCATCAGGCACAGCACAAACCAGGGCGCCACGCAGGAGAGGCGAGCCGCATTCACAGTCCACGACTGACGCGCCAGAAGCTCTGAACGGGTACGCGCATTCTCACGCAGAAAATCACTCAGCGTACCCAGCAGCTTACCCAGGTCCGAACCGCCCACCTCGCGGGCAATCTTCAAAGCCTCAATAATGGTGTCCGCCACAGGGTCAGAGAGGTACTCCTTCAAACGGTTCAGCGACGGCACAAACTCACCCGACGCACGGTAATCACGCGAAAAATGAGCGAAAGCATCACGCAGCTCTTCCGGGCCGCGGTACGAGAGCTGAATCAACGCCTCCGGCAGGGACAAACCCGCACGAATCGCCGAACGCAGGTGATCCACCGCATCCGGCCACAACTGCCAAATACGGGCATCCGCCGCGCGAGCACGATGATTCACAACCACGCGAGGCGCCACAAAACCACCAATCAGGCCCAGCAGACCCAGCGGCAAAAGCTGAGTAAGCATCAGCAGCAGAACCGAGGCGCTCACACCGCTGGCAACGCTCACCCACATGAACGTGCGAGGAGTCAGCGAATGCATACCCGCCTTACGCAGCGCCACAACCAGCGCCGGGTCGTTACTCGGCTTCGGCGGCTTGCCATTATCAGGAAAGCAAGAAAGATAAATCAGGCAGACGCCCAACCCCAAAATCAGGCTCAGAAACAGAGGCATTACTGACCCGCCTTCGCCGCCGCCAGCACCTGCTCGGGGCGGTGACCAGCACGAATCCAACGGTCAGGGTTCGGCAGCTCCAACGCCACGCACACCATCCGACCGTCACGACGCACAAACAGCGGAGACATCTCAATCACGCCGTCCTCAACGCGGCCGCCCAGCATGCTGATCTCTTCAACCTGACGCTGACCGCGCGAATCGCGACCGCAATGCACCACAATGTCAAAGCAGGACGCCACGGTCGGCACCACGAACGCCGAGGAAATATTCTCGCCCGCCAGCAACGGCAGGGTACAAATCTTGGTCACCGCGTCACGCGCCGAGTTCGCGTGAATCGTGCACATGCCCGGCAGGCCCGCGTTGAGCGCAATGAGCATATCCAGGGATTCCGCCTCACGCACCTCACCAATGAGGATGCGGTCCGGGCGCATACGCAGAGCCTCCTTGACCAGGCGGCGCAGCTCAATCGCGCCGGTGCCTTCAAGGTTCGGCTGGCGGCACTGCAGACCCACCACATCGCGGAGAGGAACCGCGAGCTCAAAAATTTCTTCGCACGTAATCACGCGCTCACGCGGCGGAATAGATGCCGACAGGCAGTTCAGCATCGTGGTCTTACCCGCCTGGGTCGCACCCGACACGAGGATGTTCATGCCGCTCTCCACCGCCGCGTGCAACAGGGACGCCGCGCCGGCACTCAGCGAGTTCATGCGCACCAGGTCGGGCAGGCGGCGGGCACGCACCACGAACTTACGGATATTGATGCTCGTGTGCCTGCGGGTAATATCCGGAATCACCGCGTGCAAGCGGGAGCCATCCGGCAGGGATGCGTCAACAAACGGGGAGGAAAGGTCCACGCGACGACCCGAAGGCTTGAGCATGCGCTCCAGTAGGCTATTGATCGCCTCGGCGCTCAGGTGCAGGCCGGTCAATTCGCTTTCGCCGTTGCGGGCGATAAAGATTTCGTCGGGAGAGTTGATCCAGATTTCTTCAACGCTCTCATCATCGAGGAACGGCTGAATCACGCCGAAGCCGCAGATTTCATCGTGCAGGCGCTGAATCACGGATTCGCGGTCGCCCAAATCGGGCAGGGAGATGCGGGTGCGTCGCTGTTCGTAATCGTTCAGGTGCTCGTCGATGAGCCCGCGAACGGCGCGCTGGTCCTCGTGCGGGTCCAGGCTGCGGTGACGCATTGCCTCACGGATATTTTCCTCGAGCAGAGTTAGATGCTCCGCCCGGGTATCCAGTACGGTGTTCTCCATTGAAATGATCCGATGCTGTGCGTGGTGTGGTTGTGTGGAATACGGTGAAGCATTGATACATCAATGCCATCATCACCCTACCCTCAGCGCATCAAATTTATCAAAATGTAATAAAACGCCCCTTAATATTTACGAGTATAGTATTTGAGTATTTTTGATGCACAGAATTGCACACATCGTTACCCAATGTGCATCAAAATCCAAAACGCCTAGTCAGCTGTGACTTGCAGAACAGTGGCGCGTGCACCTCTCGAACCGCCTACCGCTGCTCACCGTTATATTGCACGCGGTGCACACGTAACATTTCGTCTTAAAACCCCGCAGTCGCCGTCTGCCGCCCCTAGTACCCATGCCGCCCATGCCGAAACGTTAGAACCCTATCGAGCAACAGCAACTTCTCGGGTATAACTTTCGGGCACAGCAAAGGGGCGTGCACACCCCCATCGGGAATACACGCCCCATCACCAGCAATCACCTAGCGGTTAGTTGCCGCCACGAATCACCTTCACGGCTTCCTTAATCGGACCGTCAAAACGCAGATTACCGTGCTCCAGCACCACGCCGCGGTCACAAATCTTAGACACCAAATCCAGGTCATGGCTCACAACGACAAGAGTCTTACCGGCAGAGCACAGCTCCTGAATCCTCGCAATACACTTCTTCTGGAACGGCTCATCGCCCACCGCAAGAATCTCATCCACCAGGAAGATATCCGGGTTCGTATGAACCGCAACCGAGAACGCCAGACGCAGGTACATACCCGAAGAGTAGAACTTCACCTCGGTATCGATAAAGTCGTGAATCTCAGCGAAATCCACAATCGAATCGAAGGAAGCCTCAATCTCTTCCTTGGTCATACCCAAGATCGCGCCGTTGAGGTACACGTTATCGCGACCGGTCAGATCCGGGTGGAAACCAGCGCCCACCTCAATCAGACCCGCAATATTGCCGCGAGTGAGAACCTCACCCCCATCGGCACGCATCACGCCAGAAATCATCTTCAGCAGCGTGGACTTACCTGAGCCGTTCAGACCCAAAAGAGCCACACGCTCACCCTGACGAATATCCAGGCTCACGCCGTTGAGCGCATTGAACTTCTCCGAAAGATCACCCTTGCGGCCCTTAATCAGCCACACAAAAGCTTCCTTCATCGAACGGGTGTGGCGCAGAACAAAGCGCTTCACCAAATTCTCCACGTGAATCACCACGGGAGCGTCCGGGCTCACCGGCGGGAACTCAAGCTTCTTAATATCCACAGAATCAGAGCTCCTGGGCGAAGTTGCCCTCAAACTTACGGAAGAGCAAATCACCAATCAAAACGGTCAGCAGAGAAATACCAAGGGCAATCGGAGTCCAGAAGCTGAAAAGATGCGGAACCACCTGCGAAGCAGGAAGCGCCAAATCCTCAGGACGGAGCGTCGGATGCCAGAAGCCATAGTGGAACAGCTCCACCGCAACGGTCAGCGGATTAAGCATGAACACGTTGAACACCCACGGATAGAGAGTGTCACGCACCATGGTCCAGGAGTACAGCACCGGCGAGAACCAGGTAGCCACCATCAGCAGCATGTCCACAATGTTCTCCGAATCGCGGAAGAACACGTTCGCCACACCGAAAATCAAACCCAGACCATAGGACAGCATCATCACGATAAGCATGCCCGCCAGAATCGACCCAAACGCCAGGAAGGTCGGGGACCAACCCACCAAGAAGCAGGCCAGCAGCATCACAGCAATCTGAGGCACAAAATGCACCAGAGCCACCCACACCGTCGACAGCGAGAACAGCTCACGCGGCAGGTAAATCTTACGAATCAGCGCGCTGTTAACCACCATGGCGCGAGCACCATTACCAAAACCCTCCGAGAAGAAGTTAATGGCAATCATGCCCGAGAACAGGTACACCGCATAGTTGTGCATACCGCGTTCCAAGCCAAGGAACATACCCATGGCAATGTAGAACACCAGGAACTGCACACCCGGCTTAATGTACGACCACAAAATGCCCAGCACCGAGCCGCGGTAGCGGACCTGGATTTCCTTATCGACCAGCAGTCGAAGCAGGTAGCGGTTCTTCACCGCATCCAGGATGCCGCGTCCACGGCCGGGCGCCTTCAGGGGAACAGACTTCAGATCGCTCATCGGGTCAGCTCAGAATCCGTATGCTCAGCGAAGGTCTTAGCCCACGCATCGTAGGAGGCAACCTCAGCAGCCTTCGCACGGTACTGCTCACGCAGCTTATCCCAGCCGGTCACCAGCTGAACGTGCAGCTTAGCGGCCTGAGCCAGCTTCGACTTGAGCTGCTCGGGGTCGCGGCGGTACCAGAACAGGCCGGTACCCTCAGCGTTAGTCGCCAGAGCCGAATCGAACTTCGACAGGGTCCACCAGTTAGTCTCACCGTAGTTCAACTGAATCTGCGGGTGAGCCTTCGCCTCTTCGCTCACCGGCTTGAACAGCTGACGAGCAACAGTCTTCGCGGTCCACGAAGCGAGCTTCTTGTAGCCCGGGGATGCGAAGGAACGGCGGCCACGGAACGGAGGCTTCTTCGTCTGAATAGCCGGGAAGTCATCCACGTTCGGCTTCACCTGAGACTCCGGGTACTCCTTAGCCATCGCACGAATCACCGGCAGACGCTGCGAGAGCGAGGGGTGCAGGTGATCGGGGCCGGAGAGCAGATCCTCCAGCGCCATCAGACGGCCAGCCTCGGTGTAGTACTGCATGGACAGGGTGTGCTTGACGTCCAAGAACAGGGACTCCAGCAGCACGCGGCCACCCTTATCGAAGGGCGAGTGCAGTAGCGCCGTAATGAGGCGGTTGCGCTCGTGGTAGTACGCCTGCCAGCCGACGGAGTCATCCTTGTCGGTCCAGGACACGTGCCACACGCCCGCACCGGGGAAGGACACGGTAGCGAAGCCCGCAGCCTTAGCGCGCAGACCGTACTCAGCGTCATCCCACTTCAGGAACAGGGGCAGAGACAAACCGATTTCCTTAATGACGGTGGTCGGGATGAGGCACATCCACCAGCCGTTGTAGTCCACGTCCACGCGGCGGTGCAGCCACGGGGTGTTACGCAGGTTGTGGTGGCCCAGATTGTGGCCCATCGCCATGTCTTCGTGCGGCTTAGCGTAGAAGTTACGCCACGGGTCAACAACCTCACCGAACGCGTGCAGGACCGAACGGTCAAACATGTCGAACATGTGCGCACCCACGATGGTGGGTTCCTTGCAGTAGTTCGCGAAGGTCACCATGCGCAGGATCGATTCGGGCTCAACGATGACGTCGTCATCGAGCAGAAGCACGTAGTCGGAGCCGTTGTTGACAGCCTCGAACATGCCGCGCGAGAAGCCGCCGGAACCACCCAGGTTGCCCTGGTTGATAATGCGGAACTTACCGGAGAGGGGCTTGACGACCTCTTCGAAGTCCTCGTGGTCCTGCACCTTCTGGGTGCCCTGATCCACAATCAGGAACTCGTGCACAGCATCAAAAATCTCGGGGCTCTCACCCAGAGCGCGAATGTTGTTGATGCAGTACTCCACCTTGTTCATGGTGGTAATCTGCACGGTCGCCTGACCAGCCTTCACGTCTGCGCGGGGCTCAATGTCGCCCAGCCAGTTCGCTTCAATCAGCTCAAGGTCGCCGGTGCCAGCCAGGTCGAACCAGTACCAGCCGCCGTCACCGAACGGTGCCAGGGGCAGGGTGAAGGTGTTGGTCTCCTCGCCGGAGAGCAGCTTCGCATCCACGCGCTGAATCACGCCACGGCCATTGGACTTGTACACAATGACCATGCCCTCGCCGCGAGTCTGAACGCTCAGCACGACCTTCTTCAGGTCGGTCCAGCGGCGCCAGTACGAGGCGGGGAATGCGTTGAAGTACGTGCCGAAAGACAGGCTCTGACCCGCGTTCACGGTGATGGAGCGGCGGCTGTTCAGGCTGTTCGCGGCATCACGGTTCGCGCTGGCGCTCGACACAGACTGACCGGAGGTGTTCATCGCCTCCGCAATGGAGGTGGAAGCGTCACCGTCAATACGGGTGGGCAGCTGAACGCCGGTTGCAACACTCGCGTCCACGTACAGGGGAACAACGTCGGTCTCAACTGCGCTCGGGAAAATAACCCGCTGCAGGTTCTTCAAAGTCTTATCAGCCATGGTTATGCGTCAACACCACCGGACTCGAGCTTCGCACCGTTAGCGAAGTGCGGGCGGATCTTGTTGTCGAACATGGACAGTGCAGCGCCGATAGCCATGTGCATATCCAGGTACTTGTAGGTACCCAGGCGGCCACCGAACAGCACGTTGTTCTCGCCCTTAGCCAGGTCGCGGTACGCCAGCAACTTCTCGCGGTCCACGGAGGTGTTGACCGGGTAGTACGGCTCGTCACCCTTGTTAGCGAAGCGAGAGTACTCGCGCATGATGACGGTTGCGTCCTTGGTGTAGTCACGCTCGGGGTGGAAGTGACGGAACTCGTGGATGCGGGTGAACGGAACATCAGCATCGGGGTAGTTCATCACGGAGCAACCCTGGAAGTCCTCAATCGGCAGGACTTCTTCTTCCAGGTCGATGGTACGCCAGGACAGGTCGCCCTCAGCGTAGTCGAAGTAGCGGTCAACAGGGCCGGTGTAGACCACGGGAATCTGACCCAGGACGTTCTCACGAGAGTACTGGTGACCGGGCTCGAAGAAGTCAGTGTTCAGGTGCACCTCAATGTTCGGGTGCGCCGCCATACGCTCCAGCCACGCTGCGTAGCCGTCGACGGGCAGACCCTCGTACTTGTCGTTGAAGTAGCGGTTGTCGTAGTTGTAGCGAACCGGCAGGCGGGAAATGATGGATGCGGGCAGCTCTTCCGGCGGGGTCTGCCACTGCTTAGCGGTGTAGTGCTTGATGAACGCCTCGTACAGGGGGCGACCAATCAGGGAGATACCCTTATCGTTCAGGTTCTGCGGGTCGGTACCAGCCAGCTCGCCAGCCTGCTCAGCGATGAGCGCCTTTGCCTCTGCGGGAGAGTAAGCGGCGTTGAAGAACTGGTTGATGGTACCCAGGTTAATGGGCATGGGGTACACGATGCCGTTGTGGCGGGTGTACACGCGGTGTACGTAGTTGGTGAACTCGGTGAAACGGTTCACGTACTCCCAGACACGCTCGTTGGAGGTGTGGAACAGGTGCGCACCGTAGCGGTGCACCTCAATACCGGTCTGCTTCTCCTTCTCGCTGTATGCGTTACCACCGATGTGGGAACGGCGGTCCAGCAGGGCAACCTTCAGGCCCAGCTCAGTGGCAGCCTGTTCTGCGATGGTCAGACCAAAGAGGCCCGAACCGACTACTACGAGGTCAGCGGTCAATGTTTTCTCCTGTATTATCACGGCGCACCGCCGCTTCTTCGAGGGCGGTATTCACCTACCAGATTGGACACATCTGAGGGTTCTCAGTCGCGCCGCAATCCGCACGGTTGGACGCAAAAAGCCCCTCCCGTGATGGATATAGTCATAATCTAAGATACCTGTTTATCAAGCACTACGCATACTTATGACATGCATTTAGGGGCTTTTGGACTATTGTTCGCACACTCTTTCTCTGGATGAATATTCTTCACGAACCCCGAGGTCAAGCGGGTTCAAGAAAGCTCTTTCTTCTGCGCATTTTTACGGTCCACTTTTGGGGAAGGAATTTTATTTACGGGTAAATATTCACCCCGCTCTTTTTGCTGCGATAGTTAGCCGCCGCGTAGAGCCGCAGATACAGGGGTGGGTCGAGGCGGGTGTTTCAAGGCTCCCATGCGCCACAACACGCACTGTAAGGAAGTGCCCCTATCAGCACTTTTTAGGGTGCGCACCGGCGTATACGAGGGGTCATCGAGGTGTTTTATCCACAGCTTTTTTGAAAAATTGGGTGAAAAATTCAAAAAATACGAGCACTTTTGTTTACATATAGGCAACTTATTGAGCTTTAATGCTTTTTAATGTTTCCTGAGGGTATGACTCTCTTCTTTCTCGACCACCACAACACCACCGACGCGCTCCCCTACCCCCGCGTACTCCGACTCGACGGCGAGACGGCACCCCACGGAATACAGCTGCACCCCGGTAACGCAGACAGCGCACACCAGCAGGCTCTAGAGCAGGCGCTCAACCACGCCCTGCGACACTCTGCACCCGGCACGCACGCTACAGCACGGGAGGCGACGTTCCAGCTACGCCCCGCGCACAATCAGGACCCCCTCGGAGCCTCGGATGCGCAAAATATCCACATTCCGAACGAATCTCAGCCCCTAAATCCTCAACCACTGAACGCGCCCGCCGTCAGCCTCCTGCACATTCTGCGCGGACCCGACGCGGGCGCAACCTTCCCCATCAGCCGCGGCCGAACCAGCCTCGGTAGGGCGGCTCTAGCTGCCCGCGGAGGAGAACAGTCGCACCATATTCACCTGCAGGACCCTTTCCTCAAGCCGGTGCACGGCAGCTTCTACGCCGACAGCTCCGGCATCCGCTGGATCGAGAAGCACCCCGCCGCGAACGCAGGTAGCGAGAAGGCACAGGGCGGCAAGAAGATGCAGGGCGCCGAGCCGCGCATCCTGCGCTGGAACGAACCTTTCCGCCTGGGCTCCTCACTTTGCATGCTCACCTCCCCCAGCGCTGACGGCGAACGCACCGCCGAGAAGGCGAGCACCGCCACCGCTACCCCCGGCTCTTCCCTCGCTTCTTCCCCCGAATCTTCCTCTGGCGAGCCCGCACAGACGCTCGCTCCCCTGGGCAATGCCGGCAACCCCTTCGAGCCAGTAGTCGTAAATCCTCCCGCGCCGCGTAAGCTCAAGCAGATTCTGTTGAGCGTGTGCCTGCCGATTGTGGTGGGCCTGATTATTGCGCTGGTGACCGGCATGTGGTTCCTTCTGCTGATGTCTGCGGCGTCTTCGCTGCTGATGCTTCTGCATTTCTTTGGCGGTCGGGCGGAGAACCGTGCCGCATCGCAGCAGACTCATCAGGCGGCGCTGCAGGAGAAGGAACGTGCTCTCGCCCTGCCGACCGCGGGCGACCTGGCGATTTCGGGCCCCTCCGCCCTGCATAATGCCGTCTACCCGGCTATTGTGCTCGGGTGCGGTCCTCGCCAGCCCTACCTGCGCGGCCGCAACCTCCCGCTGGGCACTCTGGAGAAGCAGGATGCACCCCACTATCTACCGCTCCCAACCCCGGCTCTCGGTCACTACCTGAAGCTGGAGGAGGCGCATCTGCGCGCCTACCTGGTGCAGCTGGTGGCGGGCTATCCGGGGTCGGTGCACGTTCTACTGGCTGGCGCTGATAGCACTGATCAGCAGCGAATCAACCGTCTGGTGCAGACTCTGGCTGTGGTGCCGGGTGTGAGCGTGCATTGTCTGCCGGGCGTGCAGCAGGAGAAGTATCTGCAGGCGCTGCAGAGCAGCTTGCAGTCGGAGCTTTCCGCATCTGTTCCGCCACTGATTCTCATGCCCCTGCAGGCGAGCGCTATCTACGCTCCGCTGCTGACCGCACTGATCTCTGGGGCGGTCGCTGAGTCTTCGCAGTCCCGTGCGTTCGCCTCCCCGCGTGAGCAGAAGGTGAACGCCCCGGCGCTCTGCGTGCTGGGCAGTGCTGAGGGTGATAGCTCCGCCCATGCGCCCGGCGCGCTTTTTGGTGCCGCCTGGGTTGAGTGCGCGAGTGAGGGTAGCCACCGTCAGAGCATCCGTTACCGTGCGCAGGGTTATGCGGCGCCTGCAGTGCAGCCAACCGAGGGTGTCTACCAGGTTCACCCTCTGGCGTGTGAGGGTCTGTGCCAGCACGCCGATGGGCTCAGCGTTGAGGCGTTCTGCGCCGCTCTTGAGAACCTGTACCGTGCCGGATGCGAGCAGGAGCAGGGCGCGCTCAGTGAGGCGCAGGTGCACCAGTCGGCGCATCTCTTCTCGTCCCTCCAGGTCTCTTCCCTCCAGGCGCAGAGCGCGCGGCAGATGAACCGCACCGATGACATGGCGGTGGAGTCTGTTCTGCTGCGCTGGTCCGCTCAGCGTTACGCCTCCGATATTCGCTGCTACCTGGGTGTTTCTTCGGGCGGCTCGCTGAATATTGGTTTGTCTGAGCACGGCCCGCACTGGCTGCTCGGCGGCACGACCGGTGCCGGCAAATCGCAGCTGCTGCGTTCGCTGGTGCTCAGCGCTGCGCTACGTTACCCGCCCGAGCGCCTCGGCCTGATTCTGGTGGATTTCAAGGGCTCGGCGGGTTTGGGTCCTCTTGCTCAACTGCCGCATGCGCTCAGCGTGTTGAGCAATTTTGATGTGTCCGCGGTGGAGCGTGCGCTCGAATTTTTACGCGCCGATATTCACCGCCGCGAGGTGGATCTGCAGGCGCTCGGTGTGAACTCCTACCGCGACTACTTGGCGTCATGCCAGGCGGCGGGCACGACTCCGCGCTACCCCGAGCTGCTGATTGTGGTGGATGAGTTCCGCATGCTCATCGATTCCATGCCGGATGCTATGGCTGAGCTGATGCGCATCGCCACGATTGGTCGCTCGCTGGGTCTGCATCTGGTGTTGGCGACTCAGCGTCCGCAGGGTGCTATTTCGCAGGATATTCGCGCCAATATTGCCACGAGCATTTGCCTGCGCGTGGCGAGCGCTCAGGATTCCTATAACCTGCTGGAGCATGAGTCTGCGGCGTATATTTCGGCGGCGCATCCGGGTGCCGGGTATGTGCGCCTGCCGGATGGTCGTTCCTTGCCGTTCCGCGCCCCGCTGGTGGATGCGGTCCCCTCGAGCAGCGATGCCCGTCCGGTGCAGGTGTTGAGTCTTGAGGAGGGCGGCTGGCGTGAGCTGACTGCCGCTTCTGCCGTTCAGAAGGGCGGCGGTCATGAGGATGAGCTGCTGATTCGTTCGGCGCAGCAGATTCGTGCGCTGTATGAACGCGAGTACGCGCCGAGGAGTCACGCGCAGAGGGGTGAGCAGAAGAATGCGGCGGTTCAGGATGAGTACTGCCCGATTCCGCCGGAGCTTCCCGAAAACACCCCGCTACCCGTGGCGCAGGCGCCGGTGAGCGAGCCGGTAGCGTACGGCATTGACCCGGCGGCTACCCCGCAGGAACCCGCTGACTCTGGTGCAGCCTCCGAAAGGTACCTATTGGGCGAGTTGGAGATTGCCCGCTACGGTGTGCGCCGCCCGATCAGCTGGTCGGGTCAGCAGGCGCTGGCACTGCTGGCGCAGAGTGCCGAACGGGCCCCGATGCTCTACGGGCTTTTAGCTCAGGCGTTCGCCGCACGCACGCCGGTTGTTCTGCTGACCTCTGACGGTGCGCTCTACCGAGACCTGGAACCCTACGCCGGTGCCTTTGAGGCGCTCGTGGGGGCGCAGGAACTTTCGCATCTGCGGTTCTGCCTGGAGCAGCTGCGCACCCCGAACCTGTGGGGTACCGAGGCTTCCACCCGCCCGCTCATTGTCGTGGACGGTCTGGACAGTTGGCTGGAGGCGCTAGTTCGCCAACCCGATACGGAGAACCTGCTCTACGACCTGCTCTCGCAGGGGTGCCGTCGCGGCTATTCGGTGGTGTTCACCTCCGCGTTGAACCCGCGCGGTCGTTTCGCCGCTGCGGCGCATTCCACGCTGTTGAGCCGCCGCTTCCTGGATGCCGACCTGATGCGTTCCACGAGCAAGGACTACCCCACCCCGGCGCAGAGCCACTACTGCGTGGAGGGCGCCATCAATGAGGATTTGATTGGGGATCAGCCGCTGAGCGCTTCGATTCTTTCGCCCTGCGTTGCGGGTTTTCAGGAGCTGGTTCAGGTTCTGCGGGGTAACGCCGCGAGCGCTTCTAGCGGGTCAAATACTCGCCCCGGCACCCTACTGCGGCAGTTCCCCGAGTACTATCGCATGCCCTCGGCCGAGTACGTGACCGCCGCCCACGCCGCCTGCAATCCCCAGGGCGCTAAGCTCTTGGTCGCGTTTGACCGCCGGCAGATGCCGGTGTGGTTGAGCGCCCCAGCTGGCGCGGTAGTTCCGGTGCAGGGTTCCCGGTCCGCGGGTAAAAGCACCCTGCTGGAGAGCATCGCTCAGCTCAACCCGCAACTGAGCGCCCTCGTCCTTGAGGGTTCTGGCGGCGCTATGGGTGAGCCGCCGAGCGTGGAGCGTACCCGTGCGCTCCTGGACTCGGTGAAGAACCCCGCGCGCGCACTCGTGTTCGTCGATGACCTGCAGTATCTCTCCCCCGCCGTTCAGCAGCTCCTTCTGGAGCGTCGCGGTGAGTTCCGCGCCATGCTGGTCGCCTACACGCCCTGGCCGAGGCGCGCCTCCTCACCCCTGCTGGCTGCACTCATGGGATGCTCGCGTGCGCTTCTGCTCGCGCCCGCGTCCTTGGCGGATGCCGACATGTGCACGGTGACCGCGCTGCCGCTGGATCGATTCACGCAGGGTGAGCAGCCCGCCGGTCGCCTCGTGGTGGTGGATGGCGCCTCCGTGTGCGCGGCGCAAGTTCCCCTGGCACTGAGCACGGCAGCACAGGCTGTAGCAGCTACGCAGAAGGTGCCGGTAGGGGTCTAAAGTTGAGCGGTCTAGGGTTTAGCGGCTCTGGGGGTTTACGCTCTGGGAGGGGTTTAGCGGCGTCGGCGACTATACTTCTCCGCCTCTTCGCCCGACGCCTCGGTGACCGCCTCAATATAGCGGCGGCTACTGGGCATGAGCACGAAGATGAAGGCAACCGCCGCGCCAATAACACCCGCAATCGTGATGGACTGGCCAATGTTCAGGCCGTAAGCGCTCACGTTCATGACGAGGGTGCTTGCGGTGACCCACAGGGCGCAGAGGGTAATCAGGATCATGGGCAGGCGCGAACCGAAGCGGCCGCGATAGAAACGCAGGCCGAAGTAGGTCATGCCCGCGGCAATGAGCACCTGGAGTACGCCACCCACAATCGCCTGGGCGGTAGACATACCGCTGACGATAAAGGGGTAGAGGATACCGCGAATCAGAATGTATGCCGCGAAGGTTTCGGTCAGAACGAATGCGTAGATGACGTTGAACGGGCGTGACGGCACGGTGGGCTCCTCAGGGGTAGTGTTGGCGGCAGACCGGGGTGTATTCGATCCGATGTGCTGATATGTTTCCGATGTGCTGGTGCGTTAGCGGGTGGGTGCTCCCCCGTCTCGGGTGCACCGCCTCGTCATCGGTGCGGTATTTCGGGGGTAGGTACCGCTTTATATTATGCCTGAGGCGCCGCTCACCCAGCCGCCCGCGTCTCGCCTATGAGACGGGGTTCAGAAGATGCGTGTCAGCATGCGATTCCCCACCCCCTCAATTAGACAAAGGTTTGCCTAAGTGATAGATGCCTCAGTGTAATACTGAAGTTTTTAGAGAAAAGTACTTGTCACATCCGCTCCAACATGCGAAAGTTGATAAGTCAATTTTCACCCTAACGCTGGGTGAGCATCCCATCAGCGGATGTGGTTGACACGCACACAGGAAATATAGATGTGTCTTGCCACCGCGTGAGACCGTAAATCATGAAGGAGGTCCACCGTGGATTGGCGTAGTCGTGCAGCTTGTTTGGACAAGGATCCGGAGCTGTTCTTCCCCGTAGGAAACACCGGACCTGCCCTGTTGCAAATTGAAGAGGCCAAGACCGTCTGCCGCTCTTGCGAGGTTGTAGACGTCTGCCTGAAGTGGGCCATCGAGACCGGCCAGGACTCCGGCGTATGGGGTGGCACCAGTGAAGACGAGCGTCGTGCGATGAAGCGTCGCGCAGCTCGTGCCCGCCGTGCATCCTAACTTCCGGAGTATTCAATAGGGCATCAAAAGCGTGGTGCAGTGATTCAATATCACTGCACCACGCTTTTGCCATATACAGAACCTATCTAGACAGCAAACTGCCGCCACCCCGTGCTCGGGGCGGCGGCAGCTCTATAACGTCATACGAGCAAGGGGCTTAGACGAGCACCGCGGTAATCACCACGCGGGTACCGGTCGGCTCGTTAGCCTCCCAGCGGATCGAGCCGTTCAGCTCACTCGCCACCAGGGTACGCACAATCTGCATGCCCAGGCCTTCCTTGCCGGTCACCGGGCGGTAGGCGTCCGGGCCGGACTCTTCAATCTTCTTATCGCCCATGCCCTTACCGTCATCGGTAATCACGACGGTGAGGATATTCTCGCCCTCATCGTTGGTGCCGCGAATACCCTCGAGGGTCACGGTGCCGGTCTCGCCGTCCAGGCCGTGCTCCACGGCGTTCGCGACAACCTCGTTAATGACCAGAGCCAGAGGGGTAGCGAACTGGCTCGGCAACGCGCCGAAGGAGCCAATCAGCTTGGTGGACACGTGCTGGCCGGGGGAAGCAAGCTCAGCGGCAAGGTGGAACTGACGCTCAATCAGCTCGTCAAAGTCAACGTTCTGAGTCAGACCCTGCGAGAGCGCCTCGTGCACGGTAGCAATCGTTGCCACGCGGCGCATCGCCTGCTCCAGGCCCTGACGTGCCTCCTCCGTGGTCATGCGGCGCGACTGCAGGCGCAACAGAGCGGACACGGTCTGCAGGTTGTTCTTCACGCGGTGGTGAATTTCGCGGATGGTCGCGTCCTTCGTCATGAGCTCCAGCTCACGGCGGCGCAGCTCGGTCACGTCACGGCAGAGAATCACGGCGCCCTCACTCTCAAGGCGGGCGCGCCTCTGCACCAGTAGCGGGATGGAGCGCATGGTCACGCGAGCGCGGGCAATGACCAGTTCGGTGCGCAGGTCACTACGACCGGCAAGGACCAGCTGCAGGGTTTCATCCGCCTGCTCACCGGCAGGCAGCATCGCTCGGGTGACATCGGCAAGGTTTCGCTTTTCGAGGTAGCCGGTCATGCCCATGCGGTTGTACATGGAGTTCGCGTTCGGGGAAGCGACGACCACACGGCCGGAGCGGTCGAGCACAATAATGCCGTCAATCACGCGGGGGTTACCCTGGGTGTTGTTGCCCTGAGCGAGGGGGTCGGGCCACAGGCCGGAGTGCACCATGGAGAGCATGGTGTCAGCGGCGAATTCGTAGACCTCGTCGCTGATGGAGGGGTAACCATTGGGGGTAGCAATCTTGTGGCTGGTCAGCAACGCAATGGTTCGGTTGTTGCGCACGATGGGCACGAAGGTCACGTTCACGCGCGGGCGGGCGCCAACGCCTTCACCGCTTCCTTCGTCGGTGTAGGTGCTGATGTTCTGGTTGATCCAGACGCGGTAGGCTTCGTCACGGATGCCGTCTTCCATGTCGTGGTCGATGATGTCGTGGTGGAAGAGGGTACGGACGTTGGAGGGGCGCACGTGCGCGAAGGCACGGAAAGTACTGGTTTCGCTGGGGCCGGAGACGGCATCCGGAGAACTTCCGTCGGCAACGATGTAGTCGGTGGGGAACCATAGAACCAGATCGCTCTGAGCGATATCAGAGATGACCTGCCATTCACCCATGATGAGGTGAACGCGTTCAGTGTCGCCGGGACCGAAGTCGCAGGCGCTCATAATTCCTTCTGCAAAAGACATATGTTTGTGTGCTTCCCATGAGTTCGGGTGGGTTCAACTATTTTACGGTTTGCTCGCCGCAATTCCCATTCAAACGGCAATACCTGGAATAGTTTACAGAGCATTTCATGAAGCATGCTTTTATTCCCAAATATGACGCTGTGAGGTGAGATAAACCCCTCAATTTTGAAGTGAAATATTCGCACTACTCCCCTACCCTAAATCCGCTTGAGACGCAGAAAACCCGACCTGCCGGAGCCTCTGAACGGGGCACCCCAACAAGCCGGGTCTTTGAGCAGCGCTAGTTTTATCCGACGAGCTTATTTGACGGACTTATCTGACGGGCTTACGCGCCGGGGCGTACCGCGTACATGCCCTCAAGCATCGCCTCCAGGGACTGCACCACCGCGTGGCGGGGCGCCACCTCCAGCAGCGCTTCACCGTTGCGGCGCAAACGGTCCATGACCTTACGCTCGTACGGAATCACGCCGGTGAGCGGAACCTGCAGGTAGCGCGCCCAGTTATCGCGCATCTTCGCCTCGGGGTTGAACCCGGCGGCTTCGCGGCGGCTGCGGTTGAGCCAGTACTGCACATCCGTTTCGGGGGCGAAAAGATCCGGTCGCGACTGCACCTCGCGGGCGAGGTTAATCAGGCGCGGCAGACCGATGACGTCCGCTTCGCCGAGCGTAATCACGCGGTCGGCGCTGGCGAGCGCGGTGAGGGTCGCGGCGTTACGGCGCGGTGCCGGGCCGTCAAAGGTCAGTTCCTCGTCGACTTCGATGGGGGCGGCAACATCGCAGATGACCAAGTCGTAGCGGTGCTTGAGCCATTCGAGTACTTCGGAGAAGGCGCGGGCGCGCACCTCGGGCCAACGCGAGGAGGAAGTGATGCCGCTCAAGAAGTCGAAGGTGCCGTTTTTGAGGGGCACGCGTTCCATGATGGCGCCGGCTTTTTTCTCGTCGAGCTGGGCGCGGTCGGCGTCCGAGCAGAGAATTGCCAGGCCGGAGCCGGTATCCTCAAGCGCCATGAGCGCATCCAGGCTGGGCGCGTAGGTGTCTGCATCGATGAGGCAGACCTGCTGGCCCTGCTGCGCCGCGAGGGCGGCGAGGTTGAAAGCGATAGTGCTTCGACCGGGCGCGCCGTGGGTGCCCCAGACGGTCACAATCTTGCCGAGGCGGTGGCCGGGCTGGTAGCGGGAGGGCGCCTCAGGGTCCTGGTTGATGTCCGGGTGCCGAGGCAGGGTGCCGTCGTTGTTCTCGTTCTGCACGTGCAGGGCGTAGTCACTGCCGGGGGCGAAAGAGTCGACGATGGCGGCGGCCTGGCTGAGCACGGATTCCTCGTTGCTGGGCACAACGGAGGAGGCTTCTGCCGGGTCGTGCGCGCCGGGTGCACCGGGTGCGTTTCCAGCGGGTGCCGCGGGGTCGATTCCGTAGCTTCCGTAGTCGGCGCCGTAGGGCGCGGCGGTGTTTGAGGCGGCGCCCGCGGCGGTGTCGTAGCCGTAGCCACCCGCGCCATAGCCGCCCGCCCCGTAGCCAGCAGCGCCGTAATCCTGACCGTAGCCGTATCCTGCATCGTAGCCGTACCCGGCGTCCTGACCGTAGGCGGCCTCCGGGCGGTGGGCAACAGGCTGGGCGGGACTCTGCACGGGAGCTTGCGCGGACATGCCGTATCCTGCGGCGGGTCGGGCGAGCGCCGCATCCACCGCTTGTTCGAGCGAGCCCAGGATCTCATCAAGGGCAGCTTCGGGGCGGATGCGGTGCGCCTGCGTGGGCAGCGGCAGAGTGTCCGGAGCGATAACCGCCAGGAGCACTTCGGAGGCGGCGAGCGCGTCCACGGTGGAGACGCTCATTTCGGCGGGCACGTGGGCGCAGAGCAGCACGCGGGCAATGCCGGTATGCGCCATGCCGACGGCTTCGCTGAAGTCCTGAACGGTGCGCGCCACGGAGACGCGGCCGCGCTGGGATTCGATGCGGTTCAGGAGCGAGCCGTCATCGCCGTAGAGGATGACGGGGATGTTCACTGGCCCTCCCCGTAGGTACCGGGGATGAGGCTAATCTTGGAGTCGCTGTTGCTTTCCTTGACCAGGGCGGCGAGGGCTTCTTCCTTGACCCACAGCTGCACGGTTGCCTTGCCGTTGGCACCGAGCACGCCCTCGTCAACCGTGATGGCGACGATTTCGGCGTTGGTGACGATGGCGCGGGCACCGTTTTCGGTGCGGTTATCGCTCTTGGTGTCGGGGTTGCGCGGGCCGGAGGTCCACACGTCCACGCGTTCGCCTGCCTTCAGCGCGGAGGCGGCAGTGCGGTCAATGCTGACGGTGGCGAGGCGGCGGCCCGGGGAGGTTTCGGTGCCTACCGATTCTTTACTGATGAGGTTGCCGGCGGGGATGCGCTGAATCGCAATTTTGCCGTTCATCTGTGCGGCTTCGGCGCGGGTGAAGTACTTGTCTTTGGCGGAGTCGATGTTCGCTTCGACTCGGGTGAGTTTGTCTTCGGTAATCTTCTCGCCGAGGCGGATTTCGCTTTTGGCGGTGTAGTACTCGGTTTTGCTGTTGTTGGCTTGCACGTAGAGCTGCACGCCGGTAATGGAGACGAGCACGAGAAGTACACCGAGGATGAATCGCCAGTCTTTGATGGTGGGCCTTTTGAGGCGTTTGGCGTGGGGCTCGGTGAGGGTGGAACGCTTCGTCGCGTTCTGTCGTATGCGCATGATGTGGTTGTGCCTTTCGGTGCGGAAGCCGGCGGTGATTCCGGTGTTGTTCAACTGACCGATGAGCGAGTGGTGTGTTTTCGATAGTGCTTTGATTGGTTCTGACACTAACCCTAACAGCATATTTCATTTAGTACTCTCTCTCAACAAGAGTCGTGTTTATGAAATATTTTTGAGTCTTGCCCCTTTTGAAGGGGTAATTAGATAACTTTTCAGCTCATATAAGGCTTTTTGTGAGCAAATTTCACGGTGATGGCATATACTGAAAGTACTCAATAGATGTTCTGTATGGACTCTATGTAAAAGGCCGCTAACGGTGGCTAGGGGGCCCAGGATTTCACTCACGGAAAGGAATAATTCGATGACTGCACCTCGTTTCCTCACTCTGAGCGACGTTGCCGAGGAGCTGCAGGTTTCGCTTTCGCAGGTGCGTGCTCTGGTGCGTAGCGGCGAACTTCCCGCCATTCAGATTGGTGGACGTAACCAGTGGCGTATTGAGCGTTCTCGTTTTGAAGAGTACATTACCGAGCGCCACGAGCAGACTCTGGAGGCGATTGCTTCCGGCAAGCTCACCGCAAAGGCTAAGGTTGATTAGTATTTCGACATGCAGCTCGCGGGCGTAATGCTCGAGTGCTTTAAAAGGTCCGCTCCTCTCGTTGAGATTTCAACGGAGAGGGGCGGACCTTTTTGTGTTTATTGTTGCTTTCATCAGGGTATTTATAGTTGTCGAGGCGTTTTCATGAGCGTGCTACGAACGGCATTAGCTGCTATTTATCCTGTGCCCTAGCGTGAAATACGGGCGATGACTGCGCTAATGCGAGCCAGCGGAATGGTGCGCACGCCAGCACCGCGAGGCGCACGGGAGTAGCCGGCGGCACCCTGACCGTAGGTTCCCTGCGCACCGTAGGCTGCACGCGCGTGCTGGTCGCGTTCGTAGATGCGCGGGTACTGGCCGCCATTGAGCAGGCGCAATTCAAGGAAGTCGGCACCGACTCGCTCAATCACGCCGTCGTAGCTGACGGTTCCACCTTCGAGGGAGAGGCGGACGGGTTCGCGTGCCATGGCGAGGGAGCGCAGGGCGAGCTGGATTTTCATGCGGTAGCGTTCGGGGCGAATATCGGCGCGGCCGGGAGCAATGCCGCCTTCCCACCAGAGCATTCCGCGCAGGGGAATGATGATGTTCTCACCGCGCGCTTCGATGCTGACCCATTCTTCGCCGACCATTTCGAGCTTGCCTTCGTAGGTTTGCATATCGGTGGCGCAGATGCGGATGGGGCCGCCGACCTGCGCAAGGAGGCGGTCGTCGAGGGTGATGGTGGAGTACTGGACGCGGGCGACTTGGCGGGCGTCCTGTTCCATATCCCAGGCGCGTTCGGAGGCGAGACGCGCCTCAATGTCTCGTAGGAACTTTTCCATGCTCATACTATGACCCTACCCGAGGAGGGGTGCGGATACGAACCGGGGCGTTTTCTGATCGGATGATGATTCTCGAACCTGATTCTTGAGCCTGATTTTTGAAGCAAATTCCACCAAATTACATGCTTTTCATACATTTTGATGCTTTTTGCTTCATTTTTGGCGCGACTTCCTGTATAAATGAAGCAATACCAAAAGCTATCAAACACACCGTTTGGAGGTCATCGTGGACCATCTTTCCACTCCGGGCTCAGCCCCCGCAGCCTTCGCTTCACGCCGAGCCACATTGGCTTCACGCCCTGCCACCTTCGCTTCAGCCCCCGCGGCCGCGCCTCGTACTGTCGGTGCCGGGATAGCCAGCACCGGGGTAGCCGCCGCAGCCGGCTCTGCCACCGAGTCCGACGCTAGGGCAAATTACCAGGACGCTCTGCTCTTCATCGCCCCTCCCCTGCTTTCCGCGGTGGTCTTGGGCGCGTTGAGCGTGAACCTGCACCGCATCCCTTCGGCGCACCCTCTTGCTGACGCTTCGTTGCTGTGCGCTGGCGCGGCGGCAATCCTCATTACCGCCTGGTGGTTTATCAGTTTTATCTATGCGCTCTTCTACGCTCGATCTTTGCGCGTTTCGAGCCGCAACGCTGACCGCGCGGTGCTGAAGGTTCCGGCGTTTTTCCGTCCGAGTTTTATGCGCCGCATTGTTCTGACGCTTGGCGGCACGGCTCTTGGAGTGGGGGCGGTCTTGGCTCCCGCGCAGGCTGCGGTGGTTACCCCCGGCAACGCCGGGGTAAACGGCACGGAGGGTCTGCCGCAGACAACTATTTCGGCGGTCATGACCGCAGATTCAATGGGCGCTTCAACGGGTACCGCGGCGGCAGGAACCAGCTCAGACACCAACCCAGCCACCGTCTCAGATACGGATCCCGCCAGTACCATCACGGACAGCACCGCCACGGACAGCACCGCCACGGACAGCACCACCGCAGATTCCCCCTCCGCTCCCCTGGCCCTCTCTGCAGAGATTCCCGATATTCCGCTGGCTCCTCAACCCACGGAGGCGGCAGGCTCGCTGCAGGATCGCAGCCCGTTCTTCTCCCCTCCCCGCACTGAGGCGGGCACCTATTCCTACACGGTCCAGGCGGGCGATACGCTCTGGTCCATTGCCGCCGAGCAGCTGGGTGAAGGCACCGACGCCTCCACCATTTACAACTACACTCTCGATATTTACGAGGCGAATAAGGACGCTCTGGGTCAGAACGCCGAACTGCTCTACGAGGGGCAGGTTCTACAAATCCCCGAACAGCCCGTTCACTAACCCTCGCCTTCACTACCTCGGTTCTTCTACCCCACCCGATAGCTTTCGCTCAACTCACCTCACACATCCTTCTGCACCGAAAGGAGCCGTCATGAGCTTCGCCCACCTTCTCCCCCGCGCCCCGTGGACGCCGCCGCGTTCTCAGCCTGCGCAGCCCGCCTCCCGTAACGATCAGCCTTCCCGCCCGTATTCAAAGCGTCAGGCGGCACGCACCTCCCAGCCGGTGGCTCAGCCTGTGATTGCAGAGCAGATCGCTCCGCTACCGGAGCAGGGGCAGGGCACGATGGCGCTGGTGCAGAGGCGGAACAGCGCGTCGGTCTATTCGCTGTTGCCGCTGCCGCGTTATGAGCAGCATTCGGCGCAGCGCCCGCCGGTAGCGAGGAGGGGCCGCCCGTTGCGCCCTGCGGATGCGTTGGCTCGCCAACTAGAGGGTCGTTGCGCGGGTGTGGCGATTGCTTACTTGGAGATCATGTCGGCTCGTCGTTCGCGTCAGCAGCTGGCGCAGTGGGTGTCAGCGGATTGTTTCCACCGGCTACTGCCCCTCTTCCCGAAGAACCCGCGTCAGGTGCGCAAGGAGATGCTGTTGACTCTTCCGCCGGTTCTGTTGCGGGTGCGAGCGCAGAGGGTGCACGAGGAGCTCTACGAGGCGGTGGCGCTGCTGCGTTGTGCGGATAAGGTTCGCGTGGTGACCATGCAGATGCGCCTGATTTACGGCACCTGGCTGATTACTTCCATCGAGCAGCCGCAGAGCCGCGTAGACGAAGACTAAGGTTTCCGGCACAAAACAGGCACAGACACGCAGAGAGGGTGCGAATCCGGTATTGGATTCGCACCCTCTCTGCGCGTCTATAGCGGTTTCGGATTTATGCCGAGGCTACTTTTCCTTCGAACGCTCCACGTGAACCTGCTCGTGGCCGTCCTCATCGGGGGCGGAGTACTGCAGGAACTTCGGGCGCGAAGGCTCAGCCAGGCGCACGGCAGAAGCCTGAGTACGCTGCTTGGACAGGTCCAGGTTGAACAGGTAGGTCACGGTCTCTTCACGGACCGCACCGAGCATCGCCTGGTACATGTCGTAGCCTTCACGCTGGTACTCGACCAGCGGGTCACGCTGAGCCATCGCACGCAGACCGATACCTTCCTTGAGGTATTCCATCTCGTACAGGTGCTCGGGCCAGCGCTCACCGATGACGGACAGCATGACGCGGCGTTCAATTTCGCGCATGCTCTCTTCGCCGACGCTCTTTTCACGCTCATCGTAGATGAGGTGTGCGTCCGCCAAAACTTCCTTCACGATCTGGTCGCGAGTGATCTTGGTGCGGTCGCCGGCATCTTCTGCCAGGTCGTCCACGGTGATGGAGATGGGGTACACCTGCTTGAGTGCGCCCCAGAGCTCGTCGAAGTCCCAGTCCTCAGCGTGGCCTTCAGAGACGCGGGCGTCAATGATGGTGGTCAGCACCTCGTCCACGAAGCCGGAAATCTGTTCCTTCAGGTCATCACCGTGCAGGATGCGGCCGCGGTCCTTGTAAATCGCTTCGCGCTGGCGGTTGAGCACGTCGTCATACTTGAGCACGTTCTTACGCTGCTCAGCGTTACGGCCCTCAACGTTTGCCTGTGCGGTGGCGATAGCGCGGCTAACGATCTTGGAGTCCAGGGCGGAATCCTCGGGGGCTGCCGCCATGAGGCGGGTTGCCATGCCGGTGTTGAACAGGCGCATCAGTTCGTCGGTCAGCGACAGGTAGAAGCGGGACTCACCCGGGTCGCCCTGACGGCCGGAACGACCGCGCAGCTGGTTGTCGATACGGCGGGACTCGTGACGCTCAGTGCCGAGCACGTACAGGCCACCGAGCTTGGTGACTTCCTCGTGCTCTTCTTTAGCGGCGTCTTCGCAGGCCTTCAGGACCTCGGGCCAGCGTGCCTCGTACTCTTCGGAGTTGGTGTTCGGGTCCAGGCCGAGCTCACGCATCTTCTCGACGGCCTCAAATTCGGGGTTACCGCCGAGCATAATGTCGGTACCGCGACCAGCCATGTTGGTTGCCACGGTGACGGCGCCCTTACGGCCCGCCTGCGCGACAATAGCTGCCTCACGCTCGTTGTTCTTTGCGTTCAGCACCTCGTGGCGCACGCCTGCCTTCGCCAGCTGGCGGGAGAGGTACTCGGAGTTTTCCACGCTTGCGGTACCCACCAGGACGGGCTGGCCCTTTTCGTGGCGTTCCTTAATGTCCTTGACGACCGCCTTGAACTTGGCGATTTCGTCGCGGTACACCTTATCGGGGTTGTCGATGCGCTGCACACCCTTGTTGGTGGGGATGGGCACCACGCCGAGCTCGTAGGTGTTCATGAACTCTGCCGCTTCGGTTTCCGCGGTACCGGTCATACCGGACAGCTTGTCGTACATGCGGAAGTAGTTCTGCAGGGTCACAGTCGCCATGGTCTGGTTCTCAGGCTTGATTTCGACGCCTTCCTTCGCCTCAATCGCCTGGTGGATGCCGTCGTTGTAGCGGCGGCCCGGCAGAATACGACCGGTGTGCTCGTCAACAATCAGGACCTCGCCGTCGATGACCACGTAGTCCTTGTTGTTGGTGAACAGCTCCTTCGCCTTAATGGAGTTGTTCAGGAAGCCAATGAGCGGGGTGTTCTTGGATTCGTAGAGGTTCTTCACACCCAGGTGGTCTTCCACCTTGTCAATGCCGGATTCGAGGATGCCGACGGTGCGCTTCTTCTCGTCTACTTCGTAGTCTTCACCGCGCTTGAGCAGGGTCGCGGCAATGCGCGCGAACTCTGCGTACCAGCGGTTCGCCTCACCGGCTGCGGGGCCGGAAATGATCAGAGGGGTACGCGCCTCATCGATCAGGATGGAGTCCACCTCATCAATAATGGCGAAGTTGTGGCCGCGCTGAACCTGCTCCTCCACGGTCCACGCCATGTTGTCGCGCAGGTAATCGAAGCCGAACTCGTTGTTCGTACCGTAGGTGATGTCTGCGGCGTACTGCTTACGACGCTCATCAGGTTCCATGGAGGAGAGAATCACGCCGCACTCCATGCCGAGGAAACGGAACACACGACCCATGAGGTTCGCCTGGTACTCAGCCAGGTAGTCGTTCACGGTCACAATGTGCACGCCCTTGCCGCTCAGCGCGTTCAGGTACGCGGGCAGGGTCGCGACGAGGGTCTTACCCTCACCGGTCTTCATTTCGGCAATGTTGCCCAGGTGCAGTGCAGCGCCACCCATGAGCTGCACGTCGTAGTGGCGCTTGCCCAGGGTGCGCTTGGACGCTTCACGGACTACCGCGAAGGCCTCCGGCAGCAGAATATCGAGGGATTCGCCGTCCTTGACGCGCTCGCGGAACTTGTCGGTCTCTGCTCGCAGTTCCTCATCGGTCATCGATGCGAAGCTGTCCTCGAGCGAGTTCACCGCCTTAGTGTACGCTTCGAGCTGTCGCAGAACCCTCTTATCGCCGGTTCGGAGGATTTTCTCCAAGAAAGATGCCACTGAGCTTCTACTCCTTGCTTGTTTCGGTACCCTCACCAAGGGCGCGCGAAAGTGCGCGCGGTGAGGCCTTCCTACATATTGTATGGCAGAGCCGCCTAATTCGCCCGTCCGAGCTCTTTTTTACGCTGTGCGCCCACGAGGTGACATTTGGTGACGCTCGAATCTTTCACCTTCCGCTTGAGGCAGGGCCGCCCCATCCGGCTGATGGAATGAGTGTGCAGGCTGCAGGAACGGGCGCGTAGAAGGCACGGTAGAAGGCATAGAAAACCCGGGTACCTCAACAGCACATAGAGTACTGTCGGAGGCACCCGGGCCTTGAGCCTGCTCACTGAGCATGCCGCCTGAGATAGTCATGCACCTCAGCAATCAGCAGGTACGTTAGTTTTACTCGTTGTCCAGAGTGATGATGCCGTAGCTCCAGCCCTTACGACGGTATGCTGCAGCCGGTGCGCCGGTCTCGCTGTCAATGTACAGGTAGAAGTCGTGACCGACCAGTTCCATACGGTCAACAGCTTCTGCGGGAGTCAAACGCTCGCCCTTGAAGCTCTTGCGGCGAATCTCAATGGGAGATGCTGCCTCATCGGCGAGGGTGACCTCGCTGTTATCGAATGCTGCTTCTTCCACCGGAATATCCGGTAGCAGAATCTCGGTAATTGCTTCGGTGACCACGGGAATCGAGCCGGTAGCGTCCGCAACGGAAACGGGGTGCTTGCCACCGCGCTTGTACAGCTTGCGGCGGTCACGTGCACGGCGCAGACGCTCCAGGAGCTTGCCGTAGGTTTCATCGAAGACCGCGAACTTGTCGTGACCCTGGGCTTCGGAACGGAGGACAGGGCCGGTACCAACAACGGTAATCTCAACGCGGATGGACTCGCCACCCAGATGACCGTCCTTGCTGAACTTGACGTCAATGTCCTTCACGTTATCGCCGAGCTGAGCGAACTTCTGAACCTTCTCGTTCACGTACTCTTCCAGGCGTTCGGTGACCTTGATATTGCGGCCGTAGATGTTGACTTCCACGATCATTCCCTCCAGGTTGGGGGCTTATACCGCGTCCGGTTGGACCCGGTACGGGGGTTCGACTCCAATGCCGTTCCCTTGTATATATTCTAGTACGGAACATGGTTTATATCACTAGATATGACAAATATTTAGCCCAAATAATAGCCATTTGTCCGTCTGCGAACTTTAAAAGCTAAAAATCGTGTATCTCTTGCAACTAACTACAAGAAACGCTATGTCTGAGCTTTTTTCGGTACCGCCGCCACGGCGCACACGCCCAGCACCCGCGAACCCGCATCCTGCAGCACGCGCACCATCTCAGAGGCGGTCGCGCCGGTGGTCACCACATCATCACAAATAATGCTCACCCGCCCCGTACACAGGGCAGGTTCCATGACGCGCAAAGCACCGTGCATCCGCTCGGCACGGCCCACAGCGCCCAGGCTCTTCTGCTCGCTCTTTGCCTCAGAAGCACCGAGGAGAGAAGACACACGAGAAGACACCATACGAGAAGATAAGGAGGCGCCGCTGCCCCGCCGATTACGAGGCGCATAACCGATAACATCCACAGCGCGCACCCGCACCGAGGCGGGCAGCCGTTGATTGAGCTGACGCACCGCCTCCTGCACCAGAAGATTCGCCGGCGCATAGCCGCGGCGGCGCACACTCTGCGCCGAGGACGGTGCAGGAATCAGCAGCACCTCAACCGATGCGGCGGAGGTACCTACAGAAGAGATAGAAGACCCCGGCGCGTTCTGAAGCTCAGCCCGATGCGCCCGAAGCAGCTCATACACGCTACGCGCCAGCCCCTCGCCCAGCAGCGGCAACAAGTCAGTGCGACCGGCATTCTTCAATGCCAACAGGGCACGCGGCATCATCCCCACGTAACGGGACGCCGCACGCACCTCAGGAGCAGCCGCGCCCTCAAGAGGCTGCAGAACCTGCACTCGCTCCACACGCGCCAACGCCGAATGTAGCTGCGGCAGACATGCCTCACACAGCGGCGAGCCGGAACCGTAGGCGACCGGCACCGCACAGCACGGGCAGGTACGCGGCATCAACACCTCGCCCAAAGCCCCGCTGGCACTCTTGAAAGCACTGGCGAGGCGGGTCAAAGGCTCGTTCAAGGGCACGTTATTAGAGAGCGCATTATTTGAGGGCGCATTGTTTGAGGGCGCGCTCAAGGAATCGTTCAAACCACGCTGTTCTGAACTCACCGAAAGCACCCTTTCTCGCTCGCGCCTGCCCGAAGCTAACCGGCGTAACTAATCTCGTGCAGAGTCGTATCCAGACGAATCCAGCCGCGCTCCTCCATCAGGTAGCACGAACCGTCAGAACGGTGCGCAATAATATTCGACGTATTATCCGCCGTCGAAATGGTCATCACACCATCCAAAC